>Ga0247823_10000342_pt1 | contig 40688 bp, 14 predicted proteins | sample 13C_PalmiticAcid_2_FD_192426 | JGI IMG/M metagenome (GOLD analysis project Ga0247823, IMG submission 192426) | Soil microbial communities from agricultural site in Penn Yan, New York, United States - 13C_PalmiticAcid_Day30 | ecosystem: Environmental > Terrestrial > Soil > Agricultural land... | reverse complement strand
AGTTGCAGGCAGACGACGACATCCACGCCGCCGTCACGAACTGGCTCGCCAGGCGGAAATACGAGAAGCTCTGCAGCTTCTGGGTGAAAGGCTGGCCGATCGACTGGACGGCGCGCTACTTCGAGATGTCGAGCGTCCGACCGAGAGTGCTTTCGCTTCCGCCCTATCCGTTCGTCCGGGATCGGCATTGGGTCGACCTGGCGGCCCCGCGCGAAGAGCCCGGGTCGGCGATCCATCTGCTGGAGCCGGCGTGGGAGGCCCGGCCCGCCCAGACCGGTATCCTGCCGCGGCCAGGTGCACGCGTCGTTCTCGTCGCCGACTGTTTCGCCTCACATGTCGAGGAATTCCAGAGCCGGCATCCCGAAGCACGCTGCGCGGTGCTCGGCTCGGCCCCCGGATCGCCGGCGGAGCGCTTCGAGGCGCTGGCCATGGTGCTGATGGGCGAGATTCAGGCGCTTTTGAAGCAGGGGCTCTCGCAGCCGCTGCATGTCCAGCTCGTGCTTCCGGCGCACGAGGGCGATTGGGTGGCGCTGTCGGGAATGTTGAAGACCGCGCGACACGAGGCTCCGATGCTCGAGGGGCAGGTGCTCGTGCTCGATGAAGGTCTGTCGTCGTCGGCATTCCGGGATCTGCTCGATGCGAATGCGGCGCGGTTCGCAGAGGAGGAAGTCAGATATTGCGAAGGCGTGCGCCAGGTCCGCGCGCTGGCGCGGCTGGAGTACCGAGGCAGCTTGCCGCGCGCGATCTGGAAGCCGGGCGGCATTTACCTTGTCACCGGCGGGGCGGGCGCGATCGCGCGGGTCTTCGCGTCGGAGATTTTCGCCGCGGCCAGCGACGCGTTCGTGATTCTGGTGGGACGCAACCTCGCCAGCGAGGCGATGACCACCTGGCTGGCGCAGGCCCGGCTGGCGGGCGCCAGGGTCGAGTATCGTTGCGTCGATGTGTCCGATGCCGCCGCCGTAGGGGCCTTGGTCGAGGGGGTCGTCCTTGTTCACGGGCGGCTCGACGGCGTCATTCATGCCGCGGGGACCTTGTCCGACGGCTGGGTCATCGACAAAACGGCGGAGCAGGTTCACGAGGTGCTGCACCCGAAGGTGCGCGGCGTGATCAACCTCGATCTCGCGACGGCGCACCTCCCGCTCGATCTGTTCGTCGCCTTCTCGTCGCTGGCCGGAATCCTCGGCAATGCGGGGCAGTCTGACTATGCCGCGGCCAACGCCTTTCTCGACTCCTACGTCGCCCATCGCGCGGTGATGGTCCGCGATGGCCGGCGGTCCGGGCGATCGCTGTCGGTCGCTTGGCCGCTGTGGCGGGCGGGCGGAATGCAGTTGGACGCAGTGACGGTCGACCGGATCCGCGAAGAGCTTGGGCTGGTTCCGATCGACAATGCCGAGGCAATCGAGGCGTTCTATCGGGCGCATGCTGCGCCGGGCGCCGTTGTCGCGGTGATCAAAGGCGACCTCGCACGGTTCGAAAGAGCCCGTTCGCCACAGACCGATACCGATGAATCCGTCACTGGAGCCGGGGCGCGCGCGTCCGTGCCTGACGCGGCGGGCACGGGCGATTCCGCGACGCTCCGCGAGGCGGTGGCCGCGCATCTCGCGGAGTTGCTCGGCCGGACGCTGAAACTGTCGCCGGACAAGGTGGCCAGCGACACCCCGATGGAGAATTTCGGGATCGATTCGGTCGTCGCGCTGGAAATGGTGGGGGAACTGGAGCGGACGTTCGGCAAGCTGCCCAAGACGCTGTTCTTCCAATATCCTTCGATCGACGCGATCAGCGAATATCTGGTCGAGCTGAGCGCTGGCGCTTGCGCGCGGCTGGCCCCGGACATGACGGATCGAAGTGCAGCCACGCCTGGCGCGGGGGAGCCCGACGAAGTCGGTCAGGATAAGCGCGAGACCGCCGCACGATCGTCTGGCTCGACCGACATCGCGATCGTCGGCATTGCGGGACGCTATCCCGATGCTAGGAACCTCGAGCAATTCTGGGACAATCTTGTCGCTGGCCGCGAGAGCGTCGGCGAGATCCCGGCCAGCCGCTGGGATTTTCGTCCCTATTTCGACGCCGAGAAGGGAAAGCCCGGCGCACTCTATTGCAAATGGGGCGGCTTTATCGAAGGCGTCGACGAATTCGACGCGCTTTTCTTCAACGTCGCCCCACTCGAAGCGCAGACGATGGGGCCGCAAGAGCGGCTCTTCCTGCAATGTGCCTACGAGGCGATCGAAAGTGCCGGCTATACGCGCGCGAACGTGAGTTCCCGCCGGGTGCAGGGCCGGGAACGGAATGTCGGCGTGTTCGCCGGCGTGATGTACGACGAATATCAGCTCTTCAATCTGCAGACGCCCGGGCTCGGCTCCAGCGGCCCCTCGTCGAATCCGGCCTCCGTTGCCAACCGCGTCTCCTATTTCTGCGATTTTCGCGGGCCCAGCATGGCCGTGAACACCATGTGTTCCAGCTCGCTCACGGCGATCCACATGGCGTGCGAGAGCCTGCGCTCGGGCAATTGCGAAGTGGCGATCGCCGGGGGCGTCAACCTCTCGATCCATCCGGGCAAATACATCACTCTTTCGCAAGGGCATTTCGTCTCTGCCAAGGGGCGCTGCAGCAGTTTCGGAGACGGCGCCGACGGCTATGTCCCCGGTGAAGGCGTGGGCGCCGTTCTGCTCAAGCCGCTCGCCGATGCGATCGCGGACGGGGACCACATCCACGCAGTGATCAAGGCGAGCGGCATCAACCACGGCGGAAAGGGCAACGGCTATACGGTGCCGCATCTTCGTGCGCAGACGGACCTCGTCCGGCAGTTGCTCGACGAGGCGCGAATTGCGCCGGCGGCGGTCAGCTATGTCGAGGCGCACGGAACCGGCACGACGCTGGGCGATCCCATCGAGATTCAGGCGCTGGCCGAGGCTTTTGGAGGCGTGGGCGATCAAGGCGCCACCTGCGCAGTGGGATCGGTCAAGACCAATATCGGCCATCTGGAAAGCGCGGCGGGCATTGCCGGTCTGACCAAGGTGGTGCTGCAACTCAAGCATCGTACGATCGCGCCGTCGCTCCATTCGCGCGCGCTCAATGCGAACATCGACTTTGCGAGCACGCCGTTTTTCGTTCCGCAAGAGGCGAGGGAATGGACGACACCCGCCGCGCGCGTCGGAGCGCCCGGTGCGTTGCCGCGCATCGCCGGCATTTCTTCTTTCGGCGCAGGAGGCGCCAATGCGCATGTCATCGTGGCCGAGCATGAGCCCGCTGCCGCTCCGCAGATCGTTCATGGGAACCGCGCTCCGGTTCTGGTCGTCCTGTCGGCGCGAAGGGAAAACCATCTTGCGCTGATGGCGGCGCGCCTTCGCCAGGCGAGCGAATTTCTCGAAGACGGCGATCTCGAGCGAATCGCCTTTACGCTTCAGACGGGCCGCGAAGGAATGGCGTACCGCCTCGCCTTCACTGTCGATTCGCTTGCGGCGTTGCAGTCGAAACTCGACCAAATCGTGTCGGGCGAAACCTTGGCTCCCGGAATCCATCAGGGAACCGCGCAACGACATCCCTCGTCGGGGAATGAAGTCGGGAGCTGGTTGGACAAGGCCGCCGAGCCGGTCGAGCGCACAGGTGCGCTCGAGAAACTCGCCGCCCGTTGGGTGCGCGGCTTCGGTATCGACTGGGATCGCCTCTACCCGGCAGGACATCCGCGACGGATCGCCCTGCCGACCTATCCTTTCGAACGAAAGCGGCACTGGGTCGACAACGGCGCGCCGGCGGTGGTTGCCGTGGAATGCGCGCCCGGTATCGACGTGACCAGCGGTGAGATTCATCCGCTGCTGCACGTCTCGCGCGATTCCGCCGGCCTGTGCTTCACCAGCGAATTCAGCGGCGACGAGTTCTTCCTCTGTCAGCACGTCGTCGCCGGCCGAAAGGTCCTCCCGGCGGCGGCGTATCTCGAGATGGCCAGTGCGGCCGCGAATATCGCGTCGCCCGCTTTCGCGACCCACGAGCGCTCTTCCTTCTCCATTTGCGATGTCAGCTGGTCTCGTGCCGTGGTGGCGCCGGAAGGCGGCGTCGGGATCGTGACCGAGATCGATCTGCTGGAGGATGGCGGAATCGCGTTTCGTGTATGCGATCGCGCGAGCGCGGCGGAAGGCGGCGTCTATGCGCAGGGCCGGGTTTCCGTCTCCGATGCGCCTGATCTCAACGCCGCGGCGCGCGACCTCGCCGCGTTGCGCGCGACGAGCAGGCGCGTGCTCAGCGGCAGCGAATGCTATGAGATATTTCGTCAAACCGGCATCGAATATGGCGAGGCCTTTCGCGGGCTGGAGGCGCTTCACTTCGGGACGGAGGACGGCCGTGAGTTCGCGATTGGCTCCTTCGCGCTCCCGGAATGCGAGCTGCCGCGCGCCGGAGCATTCGGATTGCATCCGGCGATCCTCGATCTGGCATTCCAGTCGTTCTTGGGAGTCGCGCTGCAGCGGCACGGCGGGGAGACCTCTGGCGGTTTGCCGGTTCTCGAGATCCCGTTCGCGCTTGACGCTCTCCATGTCGCAGGGCCGCTTCCGACCGCCGGGCACATCGTCGCGACTGCCTGCGCGGGAAAGAAGATCGACGTCACCATTTATGATCGCGACGGGCGGGTCGCCGCGCGGCTCGAGGGTATTTCGGTACGACGGGTCGCAAGAGGCGTGAAAGCCGATGTCGGCGCGGCGATGCTGCTCGAGCCGAAGTGGAAACCCGTGAAGCTCTCCCCGGTACGGGCATGGCCGGATACCGCCGCCCGGGTTCTCGTCATCGGTGGCAGGTCCGCGTTGCGCCAGGACGTGTGCCAACGCTTTCCGAATCACGTCATCGCGAGCAATGCTGCGGAGGCGGCCGGTCTCGTTGCCGCTTCCTCCCTCGACCATCTCATCTGGCTCGTTCCTGCCGGAGATCGGGACGGCCCCGACCCGGATCTGGATCTGATCGCGGCGCAAGAAGAGGGGACAATCGCGGGATTTCGGCTGGTCAGAGCGCTGCTGGACGTGGGGTACGGTTCGCGTCCGCTCGGATGGACGATTGTGACCGCGGGCACCCAGCCGGTCGTTCCTGGCGGGGAAATCGATGCCGCGCACGCCGGCCTGCACGGTTTCTTCGGGGCGATCGCGCGGGAATATGGCAATTGGCGCGTGCGCCTCGTCGACCTCGCCGTTGCCGCCGTTGACGCGCCCTCCGCGGACTTGATCTGGTCGCTGGAGCCGGCGCCGGAGGGTGGCACATTGGCCATTCGCCAGGGCCTGGTCTATCGCCAACGCCTCGTCCCCCGTCCGAAAGGGGAAGGGCGGCCTGCCTCTCCGTACCGGATGAACGGGGTCTATGTGATCGTCGGGGGCGCCGGCGGGGTGGGCGAGGCGCTCACCATCCATCTTGTCGAGGCATTCCAGGCACAAGTCATCTGGCTGGGTCGGCGCGAACTCGATTCCGCGATCGAGGCCAAGCTCGATGGTGTGGCGTGTCTTGGGCCTCGTCCTCTCTATGTGCAGGCCGACGCGGCGGACGCGGCTTCCCTCGGGCAAGCGGTCGGGTGGATCAAGGCGCGCTACCCTCGCATCGATGGCGTCGTGAGCGCGGCGCTGGAGCTCGCGGATCGGGCGATCTTCAACATGGACGAAGCGACCTTTCGCCGGGTTCTGCGGTCGAAGGTGGATGTGAGCTGCAACATCGCACACCTGTTTGCGCGGGAGCCGCTCGATTTCCTCCTGTTCTTCTCGTCGATGCAGAGCTTTGGCAGGCCGCCGGGGCAGAGCAACTACTGCGCCGGTTCGACCTTCGTAGACGCGTTCTCCGCGCAGCTGGGTTCGCGGCCCGGTGCGGTGAGGACGATCAACTGGGGCTATTGGGGGCATGCGGGTGCCGCGGCGTCGCCGGAGGTCCAGGCACGAATGGCGGATGCGGGAATCGGCTCGATCGATCCGGTGCGCGGCATCGCGGCGCTCGACGAGTTGCTGACAGGCGACGCGCGCCAGCTGGCGTTCGTGGTGAGGCTCGGTCCCGGCGTCATGGATGCGTTTCTCGACGAGCAAGACGATGCCGCCGGCCCGGCGCGGTCCGGAAGCGCTCCAGCCCTCCTGCGCAAATTGCGCGATCGACACATGAAGGTTGCGGCCGAATGATCACGCCCCCGCGCACGACCGAGAACCTGAGCGAGGGGCAGGCAACCGCTCCGCTTCCCGGATTGTTGGCGCGCTTGCTCTGCGAACGTTTGAAGACCGCGCGCCCCGGCGCGCTCCCGGAGCATCTGCAGCGGTGGTTTGACCGCAGTCTGCTCTATCTGAGCCAGAACGGCTATTCCGCAGAGCTTGCTGGCCCGCCGGACGCGCACGCCGGAGCGCGATGGCGTGACCTTTGGAAGGAATGGGAAGGCCTCAGAGCGCGGCTGCGCGTCGACGCGCGCTCTTCGGCGATGGTCGACGCGCTGGACGCGATCGTTCCGGCATTGCCCGACATATTGGAGGGCCGGGTATCGGCCGACGAATTGTTGCCGCCCGACTTCTCCGTGGTCCGCATCGTCGACCCCGCCGATCCGGATGCGGAGCAACGCTGCGAAGGTGCGATCTACGAATTCGTGAACGATTATCTCGAGGAGCGGATACGGACCGATCCCGCCGATGGCGTGCGGATCCTCGATCTCGGGCGGGAAGGGCGAATGCCCCGGGACGAGATCGGACATCTGCTTCGGCTATACGGAGGCAGCATCCGCGAATACAGGTTCGGCTGCAGATCCGCCAACGAGGCGGGAGTTGCAGCCGCGCTCGGCGACACCTTTGCCACTTTCCGGTTCGACATCGAGCCGCCGCTGATCGCGCAGGGCATTTCTCCGGATCGATACGACGTGGTCATCGCATCCTGCGCGCTTCATCGCGCGAACGATGTTCGCAGCGCGCTGCGCCGCATCAAGCCTGTCTTGAAACGGAACGGCATTCTGATCCTCGGTGAGATCGGTGCCTTCGATCTCGCCGCGCATCTCACGATCGGCCTCATGCCATATTGGTGGGACTATCAGGACGGCGAGCGGCGTCTGGAGGGCAGTCGCGCACTGGGGATGACGGCGTGGCTCGATCTGCTCACGAGCGAGGGGTTCCGCGACGCTTTCGCGCTCGTCCAGCCAGGCCCGGGTCTGGGGCGCCATGTGATACTGGCAGAGAGCGACGGGATCGCGGCGAGCCATGCCGAAAGCGTGAGCTCGCCCGCGGACCGCGCCCCCCTGTCGCCGCCGCACGAGGACGGCGCGCAGGACCCACGCAACGGAAGCGCCCTCGCCGAGCCGGCGTCCGAGGCCAGTATTCTGCAGGCGATCGAGCAACTCGTCCGGGCCAGCCTGATCAAAGGCTTGGGGCTGGAGCCCGAGGAGGTACGCAACGACGGCAATTTCGAGGAATATGGCCTCGAGTCCCTCGCCGCCGTTCGCATCATCAAGGATATCGCCGCGGAATTGTCGATCCCGCTCCCGGCGACGCTGATGTTCGACTTCAACACCGTGGAAAACCTCTCCCGCCATCTACTCGACGCGCATTCCGATGCGGCGCGCGCCAGGTTCATGCCGTCGTCGACACCCGTGCGCGAGACCATCGATCCGATTGCTCGACCGGAATCGGGTCACGAGGCCGCCATCGCTGTGGGTGAAAAAGTCCGCAAGCTCCTGATCGACCGGCCCGGCGCGATCGAGGACATCCGGATCGTGTCGGAAGACCTTCCCGTGCTCGGCCCGCGCGATGTTCGCGTTGCGGTTCGCGCGTTCGCATTGAATTTCGGAGACCTTCTCTGCGTGAAGGGCCTCTATCCGACGATGCCGCCCTATCCCTTCACGCCGGGAATGGAAGTCAGCGGAGTCGTCACCGCCTGCGGGCCGGAAGTCACAGCGGTCAAACCCGGAAATGCAGTCGTGGCGATGACCGGCGCCGCTTTTGGCGGCCATGCGACCTTCGTCACCTGCGCAGAGCATCAGCTCTGGCCCAAGCCCGAAACGTTGAGCTTTGAAGAGGCTTGCTCGTTGCCGATCGCGGGCATCACGATGCTGGAGGCATTCCGTCGGGCGCAGCTCAAACGCGGTGAACGCATTCTGATCCAGACCGCCGCGGGCGGCGCGGGGATGGTGGCGGTGCAACTGGCACGGCATCTCGGGGCCGAGATATTCGCCACCGCGGGAACGCCGGAGAAAACCGCATATCTCGCGCAATCCGGCGCGCATCATTGCATCAACTACAAGCAAACCGATTTCGAGGTCGAGATCAGCCGCCAGACGGGCGGGCGTGGCGTCGATGTGGTGATCAACACGCTGGCGGGCGACGCGATTCAGAAGGGACTCAAATGCCTGTCGCCGGGGGGGCGCTACATCGAGCTCGCCATGACGGGACTCAAGGGAGCTCGTGCGATCGATCTTTCGGTTCTCGACAATAATCAGACCTTCCACAGCCTCGACCTGCGCAAGCAGGTGAGCGGCGCACCGGAACGAATGGCGGACCTCTATGCCGAACTCGGCGCGTGGATCGAGAAAGGCGTCATCCGTCCGGTGCTGAGCGAGGTCGTGCCGTTCGAGGAAGTCGACCGCGCCTATCGGCTGCTCGAGGAACGCCGCAACATCGGTAAGGTAGTCGTTCAGGTTCCCGCCGTGGCCGAGCTGCCAGGGGTGGGGCGGAAGGGCTGCTGGCACTCTCCGGAAGTCGTGCGGCGGCCGCAAGGCGACATGCCAGTCCGGCGCGAGCCCATTGCCATCGTCGGCATGAGCGGACGCTTCCCGAGGTCCAGGGATCTGGACGCCCTGTGGACCCATCTCGCGAACGGAGCGGACCTGACCGAGCAAGTCTCGCGATGGGATCTTTCGCTGAAGGGCACCGGCGGGCCGGGGGAATGGAGGGGCGGGTTCCTCGCTGAGATCGACAAGTTCGATGCTGCGTTCTTCAACATCACCGACATTGAGGCGCTCTACATGGACCCGCAGCAGCGCGTGTTCCTCGAGGAGGCCTGGAACGCACTGGAGAGTGCGGGATATGTCGGCGCGAGCATCGATGGCCGCTCCTGCGGTGTCTATGTTGGTGCCGCCTCGGTCGACTATGATTCGCTTTTCGACGGCGATGCCCCGCCGCAGGCATTCTGGGGCAATGTCGGGTCGATCATTCCAGCGCGCATCGCCTATCATTTGAACCTGCGAGGTCCGGCGGTGGCGGTGGATACCGCCTGCTCGAGTTCCCTCGTCGCGATCCATATGGCCTGTCAAAGCCTGTGGCTCGGCGAGGTCGAGATGGCGCTGGCCGGGGGCGTATTCCTGCAACCCGGCCCTTCGTTCTTCCAGCAGAGCATCGCCGCCAACATGCTGTCGCCGACGGGGCGGTGCCATGCATTTGACGACAGGGCAGACGGGTTCGTTCCCGGCGAGGGGGCTGGTGCGCTCGTGCTGAAGCGCCTGCGTGATGCCGTGGCCGATGGCGATCACATCCATGGCCTGATCCGCGGCATCGGAGTCAATCAGGACGGCAAGACCTCGGGCATCACCGCACCCAGCGGGCACGCCCAGACTCTCCTCGAGAAAAGGGTCTACGCCGAATTCGGCATAGACCCCGACACCATCCAGCTCGTCGAGGCGCACGGCACGGGGACAAAGCTGGGCGACCCTATCGAATATCGGGCCCTCAGCGACGCCTTCGAGACCGGCGCCGCGCGACGCAACCCTTGTGCGATCGGATCGATAAAGACGAATCTCGGCCATGCCGTCACCGCGGCGGGCGTGGCGGGCGTGCTAAAGGTGCTGCTGGCGATCCGCCACGGCAAGATTCCACCATCGATCCACTTCGAGTCCGGCAACGCCAACATCGATTTCGGCAACTCGCCCTTCTTCGTAAACACCGAGCTTCGCGATTGGCCTGCGGCGCCGGAACGGTCCCGTCTCGCGGCGGTGAGTTCGTTCGGGTTCAGTGGCACCAATGCGCATGCGGTCGTCGAAGAACCGCCTGCGCTGCGGCGCGAGCACGCGCGCAGGCCGGGCTATCTGGTGGTGCTCTCGGCGCGCACGCAGGAGCAATTGCGCGCGCAAGCCGAACAACTCCTGCAATGGTCCGCGGATCGGCGCGCGATCGATTTCGGGGATCTGAGCTTCACACTGTCGCAGGGCAGGCGACATTTCGAGCATCGCCTGGCCCTTGCCGCCTCCAGCATCGAGGACATGCGCCGCCGCCTGGGCGAGTGGTTGTCGGCGGCCTCACCGGCGGGTCTCTTTGTCGGCACGGTGCTGGCGCGAAGCGCAGTGGAACGCGCGCGCACGGCGGAACTCGCCCACCAATATGTGGCGGAAGCCAATATGACATCCGGCGAAGAGACCTGTCTCGACCGGCTTCGCGCGATCGCCGATCTGTTTGTGCAGGGCACGGAGATCGAGTTCGCGGATCTGTTCACGGACGGGGACTATGGCCGCATCCCGCTTCCGACATATCCCTATTCGCGAAAGTCCTTCTGGGTCGGGAAGAACCATCCGGACGAGCGGCCGATCGTCATGGCGGATCGCGAGGAGCGGTTCGTGGCCGATCCGGCCAGTGTGGAGTATCTAACTCGCGAATGGGTCCCGGCCGCGATCGAAACGGTCGCGCTAGTTCCGCTTTGTCAACGGCATTGGGTCTTCCTTGATCCCGGCATGGCGGCGCTCCAGCCACGCCTGTCCGCGCTGCTGCCCAATGCCGATGTGGACCTGCTCCCCGAGGGTGGGAGTGCCGCCGGGCGCCTCGCCGCGAGCGTCGTAGCGATCGTCGCGCGCACCGATGCCAGCCTCAAGGCAAAGCAGGGCGGTAGTTTGCTGGTTCAAGTGGTGGGAAGCGCTGCGCGGAACGAGCCGGATTGGCGGTATGCGCTTTCAGGCCTGTTCAGATCGGCGCAGCTGGAAAACCCGAGGCTGACCGGTCAAGTAATCGGTCTGGAGGGCGAAGCCGGCGGCACGGCGGAGGCGCTCGCCACGATACTCCGCGACAACAGCAACGTTCTTTCCGACGCCGAGATCCTCTATCGCGCGGACGACGCGCGTTATGTCACTCGCCTCGAAAGCCGCGCCGCGCCGCGGGACGATGTCGAACTCCCCTGGAAAGAGGGCGGCGTCTATCTGATCACCGGCGGCGGCGGCGCGTTAGGGCGCATATTCGCGCGAGAGATCGCGGCGCGATGCGGAAGCGCGTCGGTCATCCTCACCGGGCGGTCCGCTCGCCATGCCGAGCTGGATCGGACCTTGGCAGAGCTGCGCGCCAGCGGCCTGTCCGTCGAATATCGCGCCGTGGACGCCGGCGATCGGAGCGCGGTGGAGGCGCTCGTCGGCGATGTCCGTCGCAGTCATGGCAAGCTCGACGGCATCATTCACGCCGCAGGCGTCACGCGGGACAATTTCCTGATCCGAAAGGATCGGGGGGAGTTCATGGAAGTGCTGGCACCCAAGGCGGCGGGGGTGGAGCACCTCGATCACGCCACGCGGGATCTGCCGCTGGATTTCTTCGTCCTGTTTTCCTCGATCTCGGCGGTATTCGGCAATGGCGGCCAGACCGATTATGCGGCCGCCAACGCATTCCTCGATCGGTTCGCCGAGCATCGCTCGCGGCTGACCGCCGAAGGAAAACGATCGGGACGCACCGCTTCGATCGGCTGGCCGCTTTGGGCGGACGGCGGGTTGGGCAAGGGCGCCGCGCTGCGGGCGGATTTCGCCGAAGCGGGTATGCTGCCTTTGGAGACGCATCTCGGACTTCGCGCCTTCTACACGGCGCTCGCGAGCGCGCGGGCCCATACCATCGTCCTCCGCGGTGCGGCGTCCGCGGCGATTGCCGTGAAGAGTCCCGTGGCGGAGCCCGCCGCTTCGGCGCGAAGCGGCAACGCGGCGGGCCGCGACTGCGGTGCCCTCGAAGCAGATCTATGGAACCGCCTCGTCGCGCTGATGCGCACCGTGACTCTGCTCGCTCCCGAGCGCTTCGATTCCGATGCCACGTTCGAGAGCTTCGGCATCGATTCGACGATGATCATGCAGTTGAATGTGAGGCTGGCGAGGATCTTCAATGGCCTGCCCCAGACGCTGCTCTTCGAATATTCAACGCTGCGTGAACTCCGCGACTATCTCTTGCGTGAACATCCCGACGCTTGCGTGGCATGGTGCGATCGCGGCGCGGCGCGGCCGCCTGCCGTTTCGATGGTGCCGGAGGGAACAGGTCCCCGCGAAAGAGCCGTCCTGAAATTCCCCCAGCCTTCGCGGTCTCGGCCGGGCCCGGCCGAGCGATCCGGCATCGCGATCATCGGATTGTCAGGCACCTATCCGCAAGCACCCGATCTCGACCGGTTCTGGAGCAACCTGGTCGCGGGGCGGGACTGCGTCACCGAGATCATCCCGGAACGCTGGTCGAGCACCCATCATTGCGACGATCCCGACTTGGCGCGCCGATCCGGCAAGAGCTATTGTAAGGTCGGCGCCTTCATCCAGGGCTTCGCGAATTTCGATCCGCTGTTCTTCAACATCGCGCCCACCGAGGCGATGAGCATGGACCCGCAGGAGCGGCTCTTCCTGCAGGAATGCTGGCATGCCATGGAAGACGCGGGGTATACGCGTGAGGCGTTACGGACGAAGCACGATGCGCGCGTCGGCGTTTTCGCCGGCGTCTCGAAAACCGGCTACGAGCTCTATGGCCCCGAGATGTGGCGAAATGGCGAAGAGATCCATCTTCGCACGTCGTTCGCTTCGGTGGCGAACCGCGTGTCCTATCTGCTTGATCTGCGCGGCCCCAGCATCGCGGTCGACACGATGTGCTCTTCCTCGCTCACCGCGATCCACCAGGCTTGCGAGAGCCTGCTGAGGAACGAATGCGCGCTTGCCTTCGCGGGCGGCGTTAATCTCTATCTCCATCCTGAAACCTACGCGACCCTGTGCGCGGCGGGCATGCTTTCGCCGACCGGCGCCTGCAAGAGCTTCGGCGCAGGCTCGGACGGTTTCGTCCCCGGCGAGGGAGCGGGGGCGATCCTGCTGAAGCGACTGGAAGATGCTATCGCCGACGGCGACAATATCCATTCAGTGATACGCGCAAGCGCGATCAATCATGGCGGGCGCTCTCATGGCTATACCGTGCCCAATGCGCGCGCGCAGCGGGAATTGATCCAGTCGACGCTCGAACGAGCAGGTGTGAGCGCGCGCGATATCGACTATGTCGAGGCGCATGGGACCGGTACCTTGCTCGGCGATCCGGTCGAAATCGAGGCGCTCTCCCAAGCCTTCGCCCCGGATACGCAAGAGCGGCAATATTGTGCGATAGGCTCGATCAAATCGAACATCGGCCATCTGGAAGCCGCTGCAGGTATCGCCGGACTCACCAAGGTGGTCCTGCAGATGAAGCATGGGATGCTGGTGCCTTCGCTGCATGCCGATGCCCTCAACGGGAATATCCGTTTCGAACAGACGCAGTTCGCGGTGCAGCGCGAACTCGCTGAATGGCCCGCACCGGATGCCGCCGAGAGAGAACGCCTCGCTTGTGTTTCTTCGTTCGGCGCAGGCGGGGCCAATGCCCATCTGGTGGTAGAAGCCTGGCGGGACGCGCGCGAGCGGGTTTCCGCGGCACGAAGCGGTCCGGCCCATATTCTCCTGTCAGCGCGGAGCGAGGAACGGCTACGCGCTTATGCCGCCCGCGTTGCCGAATGGCTGGAGGCTCGGCTCTCTGCTGATGTCGACCTGCACGACCTCGCCCACACGCTGAAGATTGGGCGCGAAGTCTTGTCCTGCAGGCTGGCGCTCGAGGTCGAGTCGATCGAGGAGCTGGCGCACAAACTGCAGCGGTTCGTTCGCGAGGGCGCAGCCGACGTGCGAGTCTATCACGCAGATTCGGCCGCGGAGAAGGATCGGCTCGCCGGAATGCTGGGCGACGAAGATCCTCGCCAACTTGCCGGCTCGCTGATCGAAAGGGGAGCCTGGTCGAGGCTGCTCGACCTGTGGACGCGGGGATTGGCGGTCGATTGGTCGCAGCTCGATCCGGCGGTCAGTCGGCGACGCATCTCCGCCCCGGGCTACCCGTTCGCCGAAGAACGATATTGGCCAAGGGCGGCAATGTCCGACGTATCCCGCCCGGTGCCGGTCGACGACGGTATTTGCCTATTGTCTCCGGTCTGGGAACGTCAGCCCTCTGTACCCGCACTCGATGCCGACCATCGCGAAATCGTCGCGCTGATCGTCGGCGAGGGCGGTTCGATCCCGGATCTGGCGCCGCCCGGCCACTCGCTGCGGCTGGCCAGCGATGCGAGCATCGAAGACTATGCGGGCGCCCTCTCGGCCTGCGGCGATCTGACCGAGTTTCTGTGGTACGCGCCGCCCAGCCGCATCGCGCCGTTGCACGACGATGCGCTTCTGGACGCAACGCGCGACTGCGTGCGACCCTTCTTCCGCTTCGTCAAAGCGCTGCTCCGGCTAGGCTTTGGCGCGCGCGGAGTGGGCCTGACCGTCGTGACACGAAACGGAGTCGCCACCGCGGCCTCGGAGCTCGCCGATCCGGCGCATGCAGCCCTGCAAGGCCTGATCGGCTCGCTGGCCAAGGAATATTCGAACTGGCGGATCCGCGCCGTTGATATCGACGAACATACCGATCCGTCGCCATCGCTGTTGTTGGCGGTCCCGCCCGACCCGCTCGGTGAGATCACCGCCATTCGCGACGGCAGGTGGTTCAGGCAGAGGCTGGTGCGCGGCGCCGCCAGCACGCAGGGAGACCTGCCTTACCGCCGGGGCGGGGTCTACGTCCTTATCGGTGGCGCGGGACATGTCGGCGGAGTCCTGAGCGAGCAACTGGTCCGCGACCATCAGGCGCAAATCGTCTGGATCGGTCGGCGCGAAGCGGACAGCGCCATAAGGTCCGCGATCGACCGCCTGGCGAAACTGGGGCCGCCGCCCTTGTACATCCGGGCCGATGCGAGCGACCGGGCTGCGCTCGAGGGCGCGTATCACCGGATCGTCGAAACATACGGACCCATCAACGGCCTCGTGCACTCCGCCATCGTGCTGGATGACGTCAGCGTCGCGGGGATGGACGAAGAGCGTCTCTTCGCGGTGCTTGCGGCCAAGGCCGATGTCTGCGTGCGGATGGCCCAGGTTTTCCAGCGCGAGGCGCTCGATTTCGTGCTGTTCTTCTCGTCGTTGCAGAGCTTTGGCAGGCTCGCCGGGCAGGGCAATTATTCCGCAGCCTGCCTGTTCGCGGACGCATTCGCACACCGATTGCGAGCGGCGTGGCGGATGCCGGTCAAGATCATGAACTGGGGCAGCTGGGATGTGGTCGACGGGAAGGCCACCTCCCCCCTGATTGCCGCAACCATGGAGAATGCCGGCGTCGGAGTGCTTTCCGCGGACGACGCAGCAGCGGGTATCGCCTTGCTTTTGGCGGGGCCGTTCGACCAGCTCGGCTACTTCAGGTCCAGCGCCGGCACTATCGCGGACAGGACTGCCGCCAATCCCGCGCAGCATCGCGTGCGACCGCCCCTTCCTGCAAGCGACACGTCGTCGGACCACGGGACGCCGGTAGTTGCCCACGCCGATCTGCGAGGTCATGTGCGCGACACGCTGATCGACCAGTTGCGGCAGGCGCTCAACCTCGCCTCCCAGCCCATAGCGAGTGACGACCCGCTCGCCGTCTACGGCCTCGACTCGATCACCGGCCTGAGTTTCATCACTCTCGTGAACGCCGCGCTCGACGTCGAGCTGGATATCACGGCGATCTTCGATCACCCGTCGATCGGCGCGCTGACTGAGCACATCTCCTCGCGTCTCGGCGGGGAGCAGTTGATCGCAGAGCCGCGGGCGGAGCCGTCCGTAATAGCGTCTATCGCGCCTTCGAGCATGCCGGAAGTTCGTTCGGAACCGGAGCCGACGCCGCCGGCGGCTGCGCTGGCGACTCTCGAACGCATCGCAGTTGTCGGCCTGTCGGCCCGCTATTCGCAGGCCGGGGATGCGCAGGCGCTTTGGGAGCATCTCGCTCGGGGGGCGGATCTGGTGGGCCAGGCGACCCGGTGGGAAGCTATCTCGGGGGATATTGCCGAGGGCGGTCCCTTCGGGAAGCATGGCGGATTCCTCGACGGTATCGAAGACTTCGACCCGCTCTTCTTCGGCATCTCAAAGGCCGAAGCGCGGTATATGGACCCCCAGCAGCGCATCTTCCTCGAGGAAGCCTGGCATGCGCTCGAGGACGCGGGCTATGCGGGCGCGTCCATGAAGGGTCAGCGGTGCGGCGTCTATGTGGGCCACAACCGCTCCGACTATCACCGGCTGTTCCCCGAGGACGTGCCGCCACAGGCGCTCTGGGGGAACGCGCCGTCGATCGTGTCGGCCCGCATTGCTTATCATCTCGACCTTCAGGGACCTGCGATCACCATCGACACGGCCTGCTCGAGCTCTCTGGTCGCGATCCACCTGGCATGTCAGGCGCTCAGGAGCGGTGAGGTCGACACAGCGCTGGCGGGCGGCGTCCAGGTTTTTTGTACGCCGGGGTTTCATGCTGCCGCCGGCAAAGCTGGCATGCTGTCACCGACCGGGCGCTGCCACACCTTTGACGATCGGGCGGACGGCTTCGTTCCTGCCGAAGGGGCGGGCGTACTGGTTCTGAAGCGGCTGAGCGACGCCCTTGCATGCCGCGACCACATTTATGGCGTGATCCTGGGCAGCGCGACCAATCAGGATGGTGCGACCAACGGCATCACGGCACCGAGCGGACTGGCGCAGGAACGGCTGGAACGCCAGGCGTATCGGGAAGCCGGCGTGCGCCCGCGCGACATCGCACTGGTGGAGGCTCATGGAACCGGGACGAAGCTTGGTGATCCGATCGAATTCGGGGCGCTGGCGAACGTCTTCCGTGAAGATACGCCCGACCGGGCCTTTTGCGCGCTTGGCTCGATCAAGACGAACATCGGTCATGCCTTGGCTGCCTCGGGAGTGGCCGGCGCGCTGAAGGCGCTCCTCGCGCTCAGGCACGCGCAGATTCCGCCCTCGATCCATTTCGAAACCGGCAACGCCCGGATCCGCTTCGACGACAGCCCCTTCTATGTTCCGCGGGAGCTCGTCCCTTGGCCATGCCAAACAGGGCGGCCAAGGCTTGCTGCGGTGAGCTCCTTCGGTTTTAGCGGAACCAACGCCCATATGATTTTCGGCGAGGCGCCGTCGCCTGCCGCGCGGCTCCATGGTCGTCCGCATCACCTGATCGTCCTTTCCGCCAAACGCGCGGAACAGCTCCGCCAGCTCGCCGAGCGTGTGCGGGACCATTGCAGGACGATGGACGGCGATTGCGGGGACCTGAGCTTCACGCTGGCGGTGGGACGCCAGCATTTTGCCCATCGCATCGCTCTGGTCGTCGAGGATATCGCAACGCTGGACGCGGCATTGTCCGAATGGCTCGGCCAAGGGCAACTGCCCGGCGGCTTCGTTGCCGGCCTGCGTGAACGAGAAATCCAGGAACGCGAGCATGAAGTCGCGCTCGCTACCAGCGCAGTCCGCGCGTGTCGCGGGAGCGAGGATCAGCCTGCGCGCTACCGCGAGGCGTTGCTCCGGCTCGCGCAGTTGCACGTGCAGGGCTATCCGCTGCCGCTGCACGAGCTCTTCGCCGACGGTGATTTCGGTCGTATCCCGCTGCCCGGCTATCCGTTCCGGCGGGAGCACTGCTGGGTCGAACAGGCGGGACGGATGCCGCCATTGCCGGAATCCCCGCTCCGACCGGCATCTCCGCCTTCGCCCGCGACCGAGCAGGGATACCGCTTCTCCGTGACGCTGGAGCCAGACGACGCGCGCATTCGGGGCCATCGGCAAGGTGGGCGCCGGGCTGTCCCAGGTGTCACTTGCCTCGAGATCGTCCTCAAGGCGTTGCGGGAGTCGTCCGGCTTCGAAGAGGAAGTCTATCTCACGAACATCGTCTGGCTGCGGCCAATCCTCCTCGACGACGGCCCGGTTTCGCTGACGGTCGATGTCCGCGTCGACGGGGCGACATGGAAGTTCGAGGTCCGAAGGTCCGCGGTCGACAGTGCGGTCTATTGCCGAGGCGACGCCCGACCTTGCGGCGAGCGGGAGGCGGCGGCAATTTCGCTGGAAGCGGCCCGCGCTGCGTGCGGGAGACGCACTCTCACATGCGATCAGGCCCGTGACATGCTCGCCGGCGCCGGGTTCGCCGTGACCGCAGACGAGCAAATCATCGAGTCGATCTATCTCGGCGACGATGGCGCCACGATACGGTTCCGAGATCCAGGCATGTCTTTCGGGGCTGGGCAGGACGCGGCGCTCCATCCGGCGTTTCTCCACGCCGCGCTCCAGGGATGGGCGGCCGCGAGAGTGGCGGACGGCGAGGCCTGCACTCGTGCGGCGCCGATCCCCTTCGCTCTGGACGCCCTGACGGCCGGGCACATGACTCGAGCAGTCGCCTGGGCGTCGATTCGCGCTTCGGAGCGTGCGCAGACGAACGTGCTCGACATCGACTTCTACGACGAGGCAGGACGGGCAGGTGCCCGCTTCCGCGGGCTCACCCTGCGCCAGCCATCGCCCGGCGATCCCACCGGAACGCCTCGGGCGCCGGCGCCTTCCGCCCTCTCGAACTATGCACGGACGGACGGAGAGTCCGCTCCGGCACTCATGACGCTCGTGCCGCACTGGACCAGCGCATCTGCGACCTCGCGCTCCGAACCGGTCGGGGTTGGCACAACAATGGTCTTCGCACGGTCCGACCGGGCGGTCGGCTGGTGTCGAAGTGACCTGTCCGCGGCCGGGACGGTCATAATTTCCGCGGGCACTACGACGGCGGCGATCGCCGACGCCCTGCGCGAAATCCGGGCGATAGATCGGATCGTCTATTGTCTTCTCGACGATGGCGATGGTGATGGTAATGGGAGCCGTCTCGCCGAGGGCCGCGCGGCGATAGACCTCTTCCGGATGGCCAAGGCGCTTCTGCTGTGCGGTCACGAAACCGCGGCACTCGAATTGGTGGTCGTCACGCAAAACGGCGTAGCGGTCAGATCGGGCGATAGCGCCATCGCGGACCAGGCCGCGGTCCACGGCGTCGTGGGATGCCTCGCCAAGGAGTTGCCGAACTGGCGAGTCAAAGTCGCGGACATCATCTCCGGGGACGCCGTCCGCCTTGCCGATGTCCTGCGCTTGCCGCCCGACCCGGACGGGAACGTGCTGGCTTTCCGCGACGGGCAATGGTTGCGGCAAGGCTTCGTCGATTGCCCGATGGACGAAGCCGGCGACAGCGGATTTCGTCGCGGCGGTGTCTATGTGGTGCTCGGCGGTGCCGGTGCCCTCGGCGAAGTCCTGAGCGAGCATCTGATCCGCCACTACGCGGCGCAGGTCGTGTGGGTGGGGCGTCGCGCGCTCGACAGCGAGATCCAGCACAAGATCGATCGCCTGGGCCGGTTCGGCCCGGTGCCGCAATATATCTGCGCCGATGCGCGCGATCGCGCCGGCTTCAGGCGAATCCTCGATACGGTCGCGCGTCGCCATCCTTTTATCGACGGGCTGGTGCATTCCGCGATCGTGCTGTCGGGAAGCGACGTCGCGCACATGACGGAAGAGAGTTTTTCCGACGTCTTCTCCGCCAAGGCCGTTATCTGCGATAACATCGCCGAGCTCTGTGTTCCCGGCTCGATCGGCCTGGTTCTGCTCTTCTCCTCGATCCAATCGCTGCAGAAGACGCCGCGACAAGCCAATTACGCGGCTGGTTGCGCCTATAAGGACGCCAAGGCGGGCCTTGTCGCGGAACGACTCGGTTGCCCGGTCAAGATCGTCAACTGGGGCTATTGGGGAAGCGTTGGCCGGGCTGCGAAGCTGAACGCATTCCAGAACTGGCTGAAACAGGCGGGCATAGGCTCGATCGAGCCAGCCGAGGGCATGGCATTTCTCGACCGGTTCCTGGCATCGCCCGTTCGGCAGGCGGCCTATGTGAAATTGCTGCACGGCGGCCGGTTGCGCGGTATCACCATAGACGGAGACGGGCCCGTGGCTGACCTTCCGAACCATAGCTCGGTGTTCAACGCGCCGCTGAAAGGCGTCTCGCACGAACGGGCCTCTGCAATCCTCGCCGAGGTCGCCCAATATCCGACCGACGCGTTCGAGACGATCATCGGCCGGCTGCTGTGCATGCAGATGGAGTCGCTCGGGGTGCTCGATCAGGACAGGATCGACTCAATTCAGGCGTGGAAGGCAGCGGGCATTATCGACCTCTACCAGCCGTGGATCGCGGAAACCCTGCGAATCCTCGCCAGGCTAGGCTATCTCGATCGCGATGGCGCGACCTATCGCCGGGCCGGCTCCATTCCGCTGGCGGGCGCTTCGCTCTGGCAGGCGTGGGAGGACGGGAAAGCCGCGTGGCGGAATTATCCGCAGGTTGAACCACTCACCTTGCTGATCGACGCAACGCTTCGAAACCTGCCCGATATTCTGACCGGCCGGGCGGCGGCCACCGAGATCATCTTCCCGGGATCCTCGCTCCGACTCGTCGAGCCGCTCTACAAAGGCAATCCGATCGCCGACTATTTCAACCATGCGGCTGCGGACTCGCTCGTTGACTATCTAAGGGAACGCCTGGGGCGCGAGCCTGATGCCCGGATCCGGATCCTCGAAGTGGGGGCGGGCACCGGTGGGACGACGTCGGTGCTTATCGACCGGATCCGCTCCTTTGCACGGCATATCGAGGACTATCGCTACACCGACCTGTCAAAGGTGTTCCTCATCCATGCCCAGGCCGAATACGCGCCGCGAGCGCCCTATTTGAGCTGCGCGATCTTCGATGTCGAGAAGCCGCCTGAAGATCAGGCCATACCGCGTGACCATTTCGACATAGTGATCGCGGCCAACGTATTGCACGCAACGCGCGACATGCGACGCACCTTGGCGAATGTCCGGGCCTGCATGAAGCCCGACGGGCTGCTGCTGCTGAACGAGATGTCGGCGAACGGCATCTTCTCGCATTTGACCTTCGGGCTGTTGAAGGGCTGGTGGCTCAGTGAGGACCTCGACCTGCGGATCGAAGGCTCGCCGGTCATCGCGCAGAAGACCTGGCGGTCGGTTCTTGCCGAAACCGGCTTCGGCGCCATCCACTTCCCGACCGAGGAAACCGCCCATCTCGGCCAGCAGATCGTGGTGGCGCAACGGAGCGAGAAGCCCGGCCGCGAAGAAGAGCCGCACGCGGACGCGTCAGGCGTGCCCGCGCCGATCGTGGAAGTGGAAGCCGCTCCGGCGGGGCGACTGGCGGTTCGCCAGTCCGGCGTGCAGAACGGGATAAGACAGGCAATCGTCGAAGAGGTGTCGCAGGCTCTCGAGATCGAGCCCGACAGCATCGATCCGGACGTGTCGTTCGCTGATTACGGCGTAGACTCGATCATCGCGGTGGCGACGGTGGACCGTCTCAATGATCGGCTGGGCGCCGATCTGACGAGCACCAGCCTGTTCGAGCATAGCTGCGTCAATCTGCTGGTCGAGCATATCGTGGCGCGTCAGCAAGCCGGTCCGGCTATCGCCGCGACGGTCTCGCCCGCGCACTTCGTTCCCGGAGAAGAGACCGCGAAGCTGCCGGCCGCGGCACCTGCCCCCGAATCGCGCGCCGCTCGCGCGGAGGATGGCCCAACGTCGGCGGACGCGGTCGCGCCTCAGTCCGCGGTCGGGCCGCCCGCTTTCGCGCATACGGATACGCAACCTTCGTTGATCGAACCGATCGCGATCGTCGGCGCCAGCGGTCGCTTCGGCAGCGCCGATTCGCTGTCGGACCTCTGGCAGTCGCTGGCGGCGGGGCGCGAGCGTGTCGCGCCGGTCACGCGGTGGGATATCGCCGAATGCTATGGGGTTCCGGAGGGCAGCGAAGGCTATTGCTGGCGCGGCGGCTTTCTCAACGACATCGATCGCTTCGATCCGGCCTTCTTCAACATCTCGGGCATCGAAGCCTGCTATATGGACCCGCAGCAGCGCCTGTTCCTCGAGGAAGCCTGGCGGGCGCTCGAGGATGGCGGTTATGCGGGACCTGCCATCGAAGGGCGTCGCTGCGGGGTCTATGCGGGGCAGAATGGCGAGGACTATCGCGCTCTGTGCACAGGGGCCGTCCCTCCGCAGGCGATGTGGGGCAATGCAGGCGCGGTGCTGTCTGCGCGCATATCCTATTATCTGAACCTGAAGGGCCCCGCGATCACGATCGACACTGCGTGCTCGAGCTCGCTCGTCGCGGTCCATCTGGCGTGTCAGAGCCTGCGTCTGCGCGAGATCGATATGGCGCTCGCCGGCGGGGTGGCGGTGCGATGCACCTCCGAGTTCTACAAGGCGGCAGGCGTTGCCGGCATGCTCTCGCCGTCCGGCCATTGCTACGCCTTCGATGAAAGAGCCGATGGGTTCGTCCCGGGAGAGGGTGTCGGGGTGATCCTGCTCAAGCGCCTGTCCGACGCGTTGGCCGACGGCGACCAGATCCATGCGGTCATAAAGGGATCCTGTCTGAATCAGGACGGCACGACGAACGGTATCACTGCGCCCAATGCGGCGTCGCAGGAGCAACTTGAGCTCGAAGTCTACGAACGCACGCAGACACATCCGGAGCAGATCCAGCTGGTCGAGGCGCATGGTACGGGCACCAGGCTGGGAGACCCCATCGAGCACGAGGCACTGACCCGGGCCTTCCGGAAACACACGCAGAAGAAGGGCTTCTGCGCGCTGGGTTCGATCAAGGCGAATATCGGCCATGCGACCGCGGCGGCGGGGGTCGCCAGCGTGATGAAGGTAATATTGGCGTTGCGGCACGGCAAAATTCCGCCCTCCCCGAACTTCGTCGCGCCGAATCCGTTGCTCGCGATGGACGACAGCCCGTTCTATGTGAACACCGATCTCCGCGACTGGCCGCGACCGCCGGGGGGACGGCGCTGTGCGGCGATCAGCGCTTTCGGCATCAGCGGCACCAATGCGCATCTGATCATGGAAGAGGGGCCGGTGGTGACGCGCCCCGTCGATCGGGCGCCCTTCCACCTCGTGGTGGTCTCGGCCCGAAGCAAGGACCAGCTGCATAGCCTGCTCGATACGGTTCTGTCCGAGTGCGAGCAAAGGCCGACGATTGACTGCGCCGATGTCAGCTATACGCTACTCATGGGGCGCAAGCACCTCAGGCACAGGATCGCGCTCGCGGTGCGAGACACGGCGCACCTGGTCAAGGCCGGCAGGCAATATTTGAAGTCAGGAAAGGCGCCGTCGGTTTACAGCTCCGCAGCCTTCTCGAACGCGCCTGAACGCGGGTCGCTCATGGCGGAATTCGGTAATCGCTGCCTCCGCGAATGCGCCGAAGGCGCGTCAGGCGAGGATTGTCTAACGCGCTTGCAGGCCGTTGCCGACCTGTTCGTGCAAGGTCATCCGCTGGATTTCGGTGCGCTGTTCGCCGGACGGTCCCCGCGCCGGATTTCGCTGCCGACCTATCCCTTCGCACGTGAGCGCTATTGGGCTTCGGACGCATCTGCGTCTGCGCCCGCGCTTTCCACAGTTGTCGAGTCGGTGTGGGAAGGGAGCGAAGTCGATCCCCCAGCCGTCGAACCGGCGACCGGCGAGGCGCCGGCGCTATCCGGGCGAGACGTCTTCGCTGCGATATCGAGGTTCCTGGTCGAGGAACTCCGCATACCGGACGGGAAGATTTGCGGTGCCGAGGACATCCAGAGCTATGGGATGGACTCGCTGATGAGCATGCGATTGGCGCGAAGACTGGAGAGGGACTTCGAGGTTGCCTTGACCAGCAGCGACACGTTGCAATGCCGGACGATCGACGAACTGACGCAACTCGTCGCGGGGAGACTCGACCGGCAATCCCCCGCCGTCATTCTGGGCGCGCCGCCGGGCGACGAGGCGCCCGTCAGTGAAGCGGAACGTCGCGCTATCGAGGTCCTCGATCGGTTCAATCGCGGCGACCTCGATCTCGATCAGACCGAAGCCATGCTGAAGGAAATCGCGCTGGCATGAATGGCGGGGTGACGATCGTCCTCGCGACGCTGGGCTCGATTGGTGATTTGCTGCCGTTTCTCGCGGTCGGCAAAGCGTTTCGCCGCCGCGGCCACGATGTCGTCGTCGTAACCAGCGAGGGGTGCCAGGGCATGGTCCGCATGCACGGGCTCGACTTTTGTGGAGTCCCGGACAGGTTTCGCGCGCAGGATCCATTTCGTGACGTCGCGACGAGCCCGGCGTCCGGGACATGGGGCAGGGTGTGGCGAGAGTTTTTCGTGCCTGCGACCCGGCCGACCTATGAGGCGATGGAGCGCTTGGTGGAGTCGCGGCGATGCGTCGTCGTGGCTTCCTGGTCCGCGATGGGCGCGAGGCTGGCGTGCGAGGCGTCGGGCATTCCGTACTGCGACGTATATCTCTCGCCCTATGCGGTGGGCTGCGGCGGCCCCGATGGCGAGAGCCATGAGACCTTCGTCGCTGCGGCACTGGAAGGGGTACGCCACGAACTGGGCTTATCCGCCCCGGGTCGACATGCCTCCGGAGAGAGAGGTCCGGAGGACGCGAGCATCGGCTTTTTTCCGGACTGGTTCTGCCGGGCGCGGCCGACCGTGCTGAACGGTGTGACTCCCGCCGGCTTTCCGTTGCACGACGACGCGCTGGTTCCCGCTTCGCGCTCCGAGCTCCGGCGCTTTCTCGATGGCGGGGATGCGCCTCTCGTCTTTACGCCCGGCAGCTTCATGGACCAGGCTGGCGCCTTTTTCGAGGACGCGGTCGATGCATGCCAGGCGTTGGGGAAACGCGCCATTTTCCTGACGCCCCATCGTCGGCAGGTACCCTCGACGTTGCCCGAGACGGTGCTGCATCTCGATTATGTGCCGTTGCACCGGGTTCTCGGCAGAGCCGCGGCCCTTTTTCATCACGGCGGGATCGGCACCTGTGCTCAGGCGATGCGGGCCGGCGTGCCCCAGATCATCGCGCCGCTCTTCTTCGATCAGTTCGACAATGCTGCGCGGGTCGAGGCGCTCGGACTGGGCTTCGGTGTCAATCGCGGTGCGTTGGGTGCCACGACCATGGCGGAGGCGATCTCGCGCGCATTGACGCTGCAGGCGGAGGGATCGCCCTGCCTGGCGGTTCGCCAGCGCTTCCAGGAGCAGGATGCGGCCGAAGCGATTTGCGATCAGGTCTGCCGCCTCGTGTCGCGCTGTTGATGAAGGAGGTGGCCGGGCGTCACGCAATCGAAGTTGATCCTCCGCGGTCGGTAAGTATTTTTACGAAAATCATTGATAATATTGATTAGTTGTAAGGATAAACGTGAGGGACTATATGATATATCGATCCGGCGGAATGTATATTTTCAGGCAATATCTCATTCGGAATGTCAGATCATTGATGTGTAGTGGCGGGGAGATTCGGTGACTGCGACCATGCGGCGCAGTGTGCTGCGGCAAACCTTGAGGGTGGTCTGAACACCATGTCCGGAGCCCAAGGCGCTACCCCGGACGCGCGCAAGATCGTCCTGATGTTCTCCGGGCAGGGCTCCCAATATTATCAGATGGGCAAGCCGCTCCTCGAGCAGCAGCCGCTCTTCCGCGACCATATGGAACGGCTGGATCGCTTCGTCGTCGATCGGACCGGGGCATCGGTGATCGATCAGATCTACTCTATGCGCAGCCGCGCGGAGGCTGGGTTCGACGACATCACCATCACCAATCCGGCGATCTTCATGGTGGAATATGCGCTCGCTCGGACCCTGTTGGACAAGGGCCTTCGCGTCGACATGACGCTGGGCGCCAGCCTGGGCTCCTTCGCGGCGATGGCGATATCTGGAATGCTAGACGAGAAGGCGGCGCTGGCGATGGTCATCCGCATGGCTAACGCCGCGGATGCGGTCGCCCCGCGCGGCGGCATGATCGCGGTTATGGCGCCCCCCTCGCTCATGGCCGACAAGTTTCTGCAAGGTCACAGCGAAGTAGCGGCGATCAATTTCGATTCGCACTTCGTCCTATCGGCGCGTGCGGAGCATATCGACCGGGTGGAATCGTATCTCGCCGAAAAGGACGTGCTGTTCCAGCGCCTGCCCGTTGCTTTCGCATTTCATTCCGCCGCGGTCGATTGCCTTGAAGAGCGGATCCGGAACCTGACCGCGGGGATTCACTTGCTGCCGGCGCGCATTCCCTTTGCATGTTGTGCGCACGCGCGCGTGCTGACCCATGTCCCGGCAGACTATTTCTGGACGTTGCTACGGGGGCCCATAAGATTTGGGGAAACCGGCAGGTTTCTCGAGAGCCAATACCCCTATCATTATATCGATGCAGGGCCATCCGGCACGTTGTCGACCTTCATGAAGTATCTGCTGGCGCCGGAGGCGTCGCGTCGGATCATGCAGACGATGACTCCGTTCGGAAACGACAATGACAATGTTTCGGCGCTGATCGCCGCTTTCCAGCGACCTGTCCCGGGGATCGGCGAGCCGTGAGGATATTCGCGATATCCGATGTCCATGTGGACTTTCCCGTCAACGCGAAATGGATCGACGATCTTTCCCGCCACGACTTCCAGGAGGACATGCTGATCCTCGCGGGCGATGTGTCCGACGACCTACGACTCGTCCATCAGTGCCTGTCGAGTCTCTCGAAGCGATTTCGAAAAGTGTTCTTCGTACCGGGGAATCACGATCTATGGGTGGCGCGGTTCGACTCCGCCCTCACTTCGCTCGACAAGTTCGAGCATGTCCTGCGTGTGGCCGACGAAAGCGGTGTGTCCACGCGACGGCACGACGAACCCGGCTTCTCGATCGTCCCGCTGCTCTCGTGGTACGATTACTCCTTCGGCGAGCCGAGCGATGCGTTGAGGGCCGCATGGATGGATTTCGTGGCATGCCGGTGGCCAGACGGAATGGACGTGCGCGAAGTCACGACGCATTTTCTCGCGCGGAATTCCGGCTGCGTATCACGCGGCCAGCAGCGGGGGATGGTGATCACCTTTTCCCATTTCCTGCCGCGCGGCGATCTCTTGCCGGCCCGCATGCTGCCGAACGGCATCGACCTGCACCCGGTTCTCGGCACCGATCGTCTTGATGCCCAGGTGCGGGCGTTGGAGGCCAGCATTCACGTCTATGGCCACAGCCATGTGAACCGAGATCTCAGTATCGACGGTGTGACATACATAAACAATGCTCTAGGCTATCCACGGGAAACGGGATTCACCTCCAAAATGCTTCGTTGCGTCTACGAGGAGACGGGCAGGTGAACAGGACGGGAACGCAGCCCGTCTTGATCGGCAAGGACGAGATCCATGTCTTCGTCTCGTTTGTCGATGCTTGCCAGGACGTCGCGGACCTGGACCTGCATCAGGGCATATTGGAGCCACACGAGCTGTCGAAAGCGTCGCGCTTTCATTTCGAGCGAGACAGGCGGCGCTATCTCCTGACCAGAACCCTCGCGCGAACCGTGCTTTCGCGATACGTTTCGATCCCGCCTGAAGGGCTTCGCTTCGCCGCCAACGCCTATGGCCGTCCGGCAATCGCCGACCGGCCGGATCGCGCGCCGGTCGTCCAGTTCAACATTTCGCATACCGCGGGCCTCGTCGCGCTGGCTGTGGCGCAAGGGGGGCAGGTCGGGATCGATGTCGAGAATGTCGGCGCGCGCGACGTCATGCTCGAGATAGCCGACCGATTTTTCGCGCCATTGGAAGCCGCCGAGCTGCGCAGCCTTCCGCTTCCGGAGCGCAAGCGGCGGTTTCTCGAATACTGGACCCTCAAGGAATCCTACATCAAGGCGCGAGGCATGGGATTGTCCCTCGATCTTCGCAAGTTCGCTTTTCGCCTCTCGCAAGGTCCGGTCGTCATTCTTGATGTCGAGCCTGGCCTCGGTGAAAGCGGCGACCGCTGGCGATTCTGGCAGTTCGAGGCTCCGCCGGACTATCTGTTCGCGCTTTGCGCGGAACGCTTTGGTGATCGCCCGCAGCGATTGCGCTTCAGCGCGATCGTCCCTTGGCGATCGGAGCGGGAGTTTCGACCGGTGTTCATCAGGGAGCCGGACATCCACGGCCGGCCTTTCCCCCAAATCAGCGGAGGCCGCCCATGCTCGCAATGATCTTTCCAGGACAGGGCTCGCAACGAAAGGAGATGGGTGCGGAATTATTCGACTCGGTAGAGGAATATCGCGCACTCGAACGCGACGTCGACGATCTGCTTGGCTATTCGATGCGCCGGCTGTGCCTCGAGGATTCCGGCGGGCAGTTGCGGCAGACCCAGTTCACGCAGCCCGCGCTCTACGTTGTGAACGCGCTGGCGTTTTACCGTGCCCGGCGCGAAGGCCGGCGCCCCGATTTCCTGGCGGGGCACAGCCTCGGCGAATATAATGCGCTGTTGGCCGCGGAGGTCTTCGATTTCCTGACCGGGCTGCGGCTCGTGCAAAAGCGCGGGGAGCTCATGTCGCGCGCGCGGAACGGCGGCATGGCGGCGGTGGCCGGATTGGGTCCGTTGGAGGTGATGCGCGTACTACGCGATTCGGATCTGACCGAGCTCGACGTAGCGAACTACAATTCGCCATCCCAGACTATCGTGTCCGGACCGAGCGAGGCAATTGAGAGTGCCTCGGACGCGTTCAAGCAAGCCGGTGCCGAACTATACCTCGCTTTGCCGGTGAGCGCGGCCTTTCATTCGCGCTACATGGAGGAGGCGGCCCAAGATTTTGCGGAATTTCTCGACGGGTTTTCCTTTTCTGCTCCCAGCCTGCCGGTGATCGCAAACATTTCGGGCTTGCCCTATCCCCGAAACGGAGGAAGCGATGTGATCCGCTCGTCGCTGGTGAAGCAGATCACGCAGCCGGTGCTTTGGTCGCAGACGACGCGCTACTTGCTGGACAGAAAGGTCGTCGAATTCCTTGAGACGGGGCCGGGGCGGGTCTTGACCAATCTTGTTCAACAGACCCGGACTTCGGTGGGTCTCTGAGATCGCGAGAGCAAACGCAGCATGCCCAAGTCTCCGGATGTTGTGGGGCGAAGTTCATACGTCGTAGACCAGATAAGCCGTCGACTAAATGTACGGAACGTGCAAGGATACCAGCGTGGCAGAGAGAGGGGCAGCGAGATGCACCGGCACGATGATGAACTGCCGATTTCCGCTACGACGTCTTTTCCGAACACGATGGCCCTTTCCGTCGCCACCGAAGCCACCGATCTGGCGCGAGAGTCGATCGAGCAGCGGCTAAAGCTGTTCCTCGAGCGGCAGCTGCTTGTCGATTTCGGAGCTGACATCACTCGATCCAGCGATCTGTTTCGCGAGGGGCTCATCGACTCCTATGCCTATATCGAAATCATGCGGTTCATCGAAGCCGAGTTCGGTATCGTCATTTCCGATGAGGAAATGTTGCTGGGAGTCGAGGTTTCGTTGATGGGACTTTCCGACTTTGCCCAAAAGAAGCGGGCTCAGGCCCGTTGAGCGAAATCGATCTCTGTCGCCGGTGCGTGCTGCCCAGCACCTTTCCCGGCGTGGCGTTCGATGACGGCATCTGCAATTTCTGCGCACAGTCTCCGGACGCCGATGGGTTACGGGCACGGAGAGGCGATCTGGCCGCGGCCATGCGCCAGATCATCGAAGAACGGCGCCGATCGGCGGAATATGACTGTGTAGTCGCGTTCAGCGGAGGGAAGGACTCGACCTATACGCTGATGATGCTCGTCCGGGAGCTCGATCTGAGGTGCCTCGCCGTCACCATCGACAACGGCTTCATCTCCCCGCAAGCCATGGCGAATTGCAAGGCCGTTACCTCGGCCCTCGGCGTCGATCTGGTCGTATATGCGCCGTCCTTCGGCTTCATGAAGAACATGTACGTCGAGAGCATCCGTAACGAGGAACTGCATCCCAAGGCGGCGATCAAGCGCGCGAGCAGCATCTGCAACTCGTGCATCAACCTGATCAACAACCATATGCTGAAGACGGCGGTGCGCTACCAGATTCCCATGATCGCGGGCGGTTATGTCGGCGGCCAGGTACCCAAGGATGCCGCTATTCTGCGCATCGATCTCGCAAGGCAGCGTCGGCAGCAAGAGATCGTCGTGCAACGGAAGGTCGCCGCATTGGGGCCGGACGCTGCACGGCACTTCGATCTCGGCCCGGATGTCGCGAGCGGAATGACGGAGCTCGTCATCCTCAACCCGATGCTCACCGTGGCGATATCGGAGGAAGCGATCATCCAGGCCATCGCTCCGCTGGGTTGGCAGCGGACGCTCGATACCGGCCTGAATTCCAGTAATTGCCGTCTCAACGATCTCGGCATCTCGTTGCACCACCGCAAGCACCGCTTCCATCCTTACGTCTTCGAGATCTCCGAGCAGATCCGCTCAGGCGCGATGACCCGCGAGGCCGGGCTGCGAAAGGTCGGGGATATCCCTTCGCTGAGCAACCTCTCGGGCCAGCTCGAGAAGCTCCAGCTGAATGCCGCCAGCCTCTAGTTGCATGACAGGTGGAGCCGAAGCGGGATATGCGACGCCGGCGGGATCGACAATGACGGGAGACGGCGAACGCGTCGTTTTTGTGTTTCCCGGTCAGGGGGCGCAAGGCCCGCACATGCTGGACGGGGTGCGCGGGCTTCCAGACTTCCAGGCCGGCTACGAGTTCGTCTGTGATCTGACGCGCACCAACATCCTCGCCGAACTCGAAAGAGGCAATGTCGAGCTGCTACGGCAAAACAAATTCAGCTCGCTCCTGACGGTTCTCGTGAGCGCATTGTCGCTGGCCCAGCTCCGTCGGCAATGCGCCGTGCAGCCCTGCTGCGTGGCGGGGTATAGCGTTGGGCAATGGACCGCCCTGCATGCGGTCGGGGTGCTGGACTTTCCGATGCTGGCGCGGGTCGTGCTGGAACGTGCCCGGTTCATGGACGCCTGTGTCGAGCGTGAACCCTCCGGAATGTATGCGGTGGTCGGCCTGCCCCTTGCGTCGGTCGAGCAGGTTCTCGGCGAACTCCGCGCCGATGGTCACCGGGCTTATGTGAGCAATGTCAATTGCTTGGGGAATTATTCGATAGCGGGCACGCACGAGGCGCTGGAACTCGCAAGGGGTCGATTTGACGATCTCGGCGCCAAGCGGCTTTCGACGGTGCCGGTGAGTGGCGCCTGGCATTGTCCGATCCTCGAGGATGCAGCGCATCGCTTTTCCAGATATCTGGCCGACGTCCCTCTCGCTCCCGGGACGATGCCGGTAATGGACAATGTCACCGGGGATTGGCTGCCCGGAGATGTCGACCAGCGCCGCCGCCTGCTTGCGGAGCATCTGAGCAAGCCGGTGCTATGGGAGGCCGGCATCAGGCGCTGCATCGCCAAATGTAGCCGCTTCGTCGAAATCGGCTATGGCAAGGCATTGACGAAGCTCGGATTTTTCATTGATCGGCGCGCAATTTTCGAGCCGTTCGACCTTTCCGATCCGGCGACCATATCGCCTGCCCTTGGCGGGGCGACCTCGCGTCTGGATGGGGCTGGATAGCGCCGATGTGCGGGATAGCGGGCCTCTTCGGGACGCGCAATGGAGCGGTTCGCAACCGCGACTATACGATACGCATGCTCACCCGGATCGGCCATCGCGGGCCTGACGGCGCCGGATGCTATTTCGACGATGTTGTCGGATTTGGGACGACCCGACTGCGGATCATCGACATCGCCGGCGGCGATCAGCCGATTGGGGATGAATCGGGCCGGTACTGGATCGCCTTCAACGGAGAGATTTACAATTACAAGGAATTGCGCAGCGAGCTAATCGCGCTCGGTCACGCGTTCCAGACGCGTTCTGACACCGAAGTCATGCTCAAGGCGTGGATCGCGTGGGGCGAAGATGCGCTCGGGCGGTTGAACGGCGCATTCGCGGCAATGCTCTACGACCGCCTGGAGCGGCGCCTGATTCTCTGCAGGGATCGCTTCGGCAAACGGCCGCTTTACTATTCGCAGCAGGGCGGGACCCTATCCTTTGCCTCCGAGATCAAGTGCTTCCTCGAATATGATCCGGTCACGATCGCGTTCGATCCGGAACGGCTCGCTTCGATCTTTCGCGTCTGGACGCCGCTGGAAGACCAGAGCTGCTTTCGGGGCATCGATCAGGTCCCGCCCGGAGCGTTGCTGAGCGCGACCGAGACGGGCATCGAGATTCGCCGCTATGCGTACCTTACCTTTGATCGCGGCTGCGCCGGGATGGGGGAGGCAGATGCAATCGAACGCACGCGCGAGAAGCTCACGCGAAGCACCCGGCTACGGCTGCGCAGCGACGTCGATGTCGGTACTTACCTCAGCGGCGGCCTCGATTCGGCGATCGTGACTAGCCTCGTGGCCGAAAACGCATCCAGGCGGACGAAGAGCTTTTCGATATCGTTTGCCGACGAGGCGTTTGATGAATCGCGCGACCAGGCCGAGGTGGCCCGGCATTTGGAGACCGATCACACCACCTTGCGGGTCGATGGGCGCGACATCGCCGCGACTTTTCCGGATGCGCTCTGGCATGCCGAAACCCCCGTGTTCCGGACGGCATTCGTACCGATGTTTCTGTTGTCGGGCATTGCGCGCGCGCAAGGGATCAAGGTCGTGCTGACCGGGGAGGGCGCGGACGAGGCATTCCTCGGTTACGACATTTTCAAGGAAACGCTTCTGCGCGAGGCATGGTCCGGCCTCGACGTCGCTGCCCGCCGGGAACGATTGGGACAGCTCTATCCCTATCTCGACCACTTCAGACGCGAAAACCACGACGCGCTCTACGCCTATTTCGATCGTTTGAGCCTCGTGGAAGATCCAGATCTGTTCTCCCACGATCTACGCTTTCAGGGCACACGGCTCTCGAGCCGGTTACTCGGCGGGGGCGGGAGCGGGCTTTCCGCCCTCCGGGCACAAATCGACGACAATCGCGCGCTGTTCGACGGCATGTCTGCGATCCAGAAAGCGCAATGGCTCGAATTTAAGACGCTCCTGAGTGGCTATCTTCTTTCGACACAGGGGGATCGAATGGCGCTCGCGCACGGTATTGAGAACCGGTGCCCGTTCCTCGACCCTGACGTGGTGGCGTGGGGCGCCGCGACCAACCTTGAGTTCGGCGACGGCTGGGACGAAAAGTACCTGTTGAAAAAGGCATTCTCCGATCGTTTGCCTGCGCGGGCGACCCGCCGGCCCAAGCAACCCTTCCTCGCTCCGGACGTGTCGGCATTCCTTTCGACGGCGCCGGACTATCTGGATGCGGTTCTGTCGGAAAACGAACTCGGAAAACTGGATTTTCTCGATCGAAGCTTCTGCGCACGCCTTGTCGCCAAGGTTATGTCAGGCCGTCCGTCGTCGATCAGTCGAGCGGAAAATCAAGCTTTCACGCTACTGCTGTCGACATCGTTGCTCCATAGACAGTTCGTCACTGCTCCGCCCAGTGCATTGCCTGCCCCACCGCTTGTCAAGCAGATCGACGGACGCACGGGCGCACTCGTCTTGTCATAGCGCAGGCCGCACTTGAGGAATGGTGGTAGGAGTAACAGCCATCATGTCCAGCTTCGACACGGGAACAGGTGATCAACTTGCAAGGGAGACTGTGGCGCGAGCCGCAAAACTGCGCGCCGGTCCCGCGGCGTCTGGCCGGGGCCGGCGCGCTACCGTCGGCCCACATCCGCCTCGACGGCCAATCTAGAACTGGAAGTTCACCGCGAGCGCGAAGGTGCGGCCGAAGGTGGACGTGTACAGCGGATCTTGCCGGGTCGTGTCGGTATAGAGGTTGTTCTGCTCATTGGTGATGTTGGACACTTCGGCGATCAGCTTGAGGTTATCGGTGAGGTTGTACGAGGCCGAGGCGTCGAGGAAGACGGTCTTGCTCGCGCCGTTGGCGTCGCTGTCCTGCGGACCCGGGATGCCGGTGAGATAGGCGGCGCGATAATTGACGGTCGAGCGGATGCTGAAGCGCGAATCTTCGTAATAGAGCGTGCCGCTCGCGGTTTCGGGCGACAGCCCCACCAGCGGTGCCGTGCGGGTTCCCCCGCCCGCCACGATATAGTCGATGTTCGAGCGAACCCGCGTGAAGTTGGCGAGCGCGCCGAAGTTTTTGAGGAAGCCCGGCAGGAAGCGGAACGGCAGTTGGAGGTTCACTTCGAACCCGCGTAGCGGACCGCCCGGCGTATTGTTGACGCGCGTGATGCTGAACTGCTCGTCCACCGTCACGCCGCTGCCCGCGCCGACCAGCAGCGAGCTGGGGAGACCGAGGTCGCGGAAGGGCACCAGCACCGGCGGGGTCGTCTGGATATAGGTCTCGATGTCCTTGTAGAAATAAGCGATCGACAGCAGCGAGCCCGGCGCGAAATACCATTCGAGCGCGGCGTCGAAGGTGTTGGCTCGGATCGGGTCGAGCTGCGGGTTGCTGAACGAGCCGGTGCGGATCGCGACGTTGACATTGCCGCTCGGAGTCAGCTGGTTATATTGCGCGCGCGACATGACCCGGGCGAGCGATACGCGTCCGATCAGGTTCGGCGTCAGGTCGACCGCGACGTTCAGCGCCGGCAGCCAGTCGTCATAGGAACGCTCGACGGTCGAGATCACGCCGACCGTCGGGAATTGCGCGCCGGCCGGCGCGGCGGTGGGGATGGTACCCTTTGTGTGGAAATCGGTGTGGACGTAGCGGACGCCGGCGTCACCGCGGACCGAGAAGGGCAGCGTGTCCGTGGTGTCGAACTTCACCATCAGATAGCCCGAAGTGTATTTCTCCCGCACCGTCGCATAATAGCTGGCGCATTCCACGCCGCAGAATTTGTACGTGCTGTCATAGTTCACTGCCTGGCGGAACTTGTCAGGGTCGATTGCAGCGAAGTCCTGCATGTTGCCGCCCAGATTTTCGGCGATCCCGGTGGTCACGAAGGTGATGCTGCTGAGCGAGACGCCGCTGGGCAGCGTCAGCGGCAGGCGCTGGGTCGGAATCAGGTCGAACTGGCGCTGGGTATAGGTGCCGGTGCGATATTGCCCGCCGACCTGCACCGTGAATCCCGGCGCCGCCTTCCATTCGGTGTTGAGCTCGAAGGTCTTGTTCCGGATCGTGTTGGTCCGATCGAAGTTCGAGATCTGGCCGCGCTGGTCGCCATTGGGCAGCGGCGGGCCATATTGGAAGATCGAAGCGTCGCTGGGATCGACACCATAGCTCAGCTTGGGAATGCCGGGGTCGTCGCGGAAGTCGATCGAGAAATTGTCGGTGTCGTTCGAATCCATCGCGACCTGCAGGCGATTGACGTGCAGCTTCGACTCCGAGACGCCGGCAAGCCCGTAGACGCGGAAGCTGTCGCTGAAGCGGTGATCGAGATTGAAGTTCGCCTGGCGGAAGGTCGACGTGAAATGCTCGTCCTGCATTTCCGAGCGCAGGTCGACGCCGTCCCATAGCCCGTAGACCAGCGAGCCATTGTCATCGACCTCGATGTCCTTGATCGACATCATCGGCTGGCCGTTGTTCGATGCGGTGCGGCCCATCGAGCGCGCATCCAGCATCGTGTCGAGACGATCGACCTTGAATCGCGCGTACAGCCCGTCGATCGAAATGTCGGTCCGTTCGCTCGGCTTCCACTGCAGCGTCAGCGATCCGGCGAGGCGCTCCTGATCCTGGCTCGACTTCACCGGGCGCGGCAGTCGCGGCAGGAACACGCCACCGCCAGGGCGCCCGGACACGCCGGTGCGGCTCATGATATAGTCATAGGCTTCCTTGGTGCTGGTGCGGGGATTGCCGGTCGAGCAATTGTTCGCATCTGCGCCGACCGAATTGCCGCTGTTGGCGAAGCCCGTCCGCGGACTGTCCACGGCAACGCCGTTCCAAGTGTAGCCGATCGGCGTGCAATAGGGGAACAAGATGTTGGTGGTGGTCGTCGCGCCCGGCGCCGTCGGCACGGCTTGTGACAGGCCAGCGACATAGGAGGGCAGCACGTCGACCGCCGAATAGGCATATTCGACGATGTGGCGCCGCGAATAGGCGGCGGTGCCGAGTATGCCGAACGTGTCGCCGAACTTCTTCGAAACCAAAGCGGACAGGCGTGGATCGGCCTTTTTGGCGATGTCGTTATAGATCCCGCGCGCGGTGGCCGAGACCGTGAAATCCTTGTTCGAGTCGAACGGCTTCGGCGCGCGCAGGTCCACCGTCGCGCCGAGCGAACCTTCCTCGACATCGGCCGACGTGCTCTTGCGCACCGACAGCGACGAGAAGATCTCGGTAGGGAAGGTCACGAAATCGAACGAGCGGCCGCCGGCGACGCCGCCGCGGATGTCGCTGCCGCTGACCTGCGAAACGCCCTCCATCCCGTTGATCCGCACGCGGGTGAACTGTGCGCCGAGCCCGCGGACCGAAATGTTGCGGCCTTCGCCACCATCGCCACGCGATAGCGCCACGCCGGGGATGCGCTGCATCGATTCGGCGAGGTTGGAATCGGGGAATTTGCCGATGTCCTCGGCGACGATGCTGTCGACCGCGGCGGTTTCCTGGCGCTTCAGGTTGAGTGCGCTGTCCAGCGAGGCGCGAAAGCCCTGGACGACGATCTCCGATTCCTGGGCGGAAGCCTCGTCCTGCGGCAGGGGATCGACGCGTGCCTCTTCCGCTGTCTGGGCGGGAGCTGGTCCGGCCACCTGGCCTGCGGCGGGTGCCGCCAGAACGAGGCTCATCAAACTCGTCGAAATCAGCAGTCTACGCTTGTCGCGCCCGTTGCAGTTCACATTGCCTCTCCCGCTAGACCCAGACGCACTGGCGATCACCAGACGTTTGCCGCTGGCATCGACTTTGTCGTTTTGCCGGCGATCCGATCAGGTATCATCGGCATTTATATATGACAATAGTGGCCTGACATGTCCGCGTTATTTGGCATGACCAAGATTGGTGACGCATCCTTGCGGCTTCATGGAAGAGGCTTGGGCGTCGGGAAGCGCGTGCGAACCCCTGCCCGTGGGCGCCCCACGACAGCGTATCCGCAAAAATGTCTGACAAGCTATTGCGTGTGGTCTGACCACAAATTACTGATCGGGCCGAACGAGCCGCTTGCGGCGATAAACGGCGATAACGCCAATCGGGAGTGCCTGACGCTGTCACGGCACCGGCATCGAGCCGGCTCTCGCAAGAAGGGATGAGGAAAAGCGTGATGGCTAGAGAAATAGCGTTTCTGGCCCGGGCGGCGGCGGCGCTGCTGGTCGCAACTTCGGTTCCCGCGGTCGCGCAGAGCCAGGCGCAGTGGCGTGACATAACGCCCCGCGCCGGCCTGGCCGGCTGGCACACGACCGGCGGAAAGGCCGGCTTCGAGGTGGCGAATGGCGAGCTTGTCGGGCGTGCTGCGCCGGGCTCGGCCAACAGCTGGCTGGTGTCCGACGTGCAATATGGCGACTTCATCCTCGAGTTCGATGCGAAGACCGATCAGATGCTGAATTCCGGCGTGATGATCCGCGGGCAGAGCAGGCCCGATTATCGGGGCGGGGCGGTGCACGGCTATCAGGCGGAGATCGATCCGTCCGCGCGCGGCTGGAGCGGCGGGATTTACGACGAGCAGCGCCGCCAGTGGCTCTACACGCTCGGTCGCAACGATGCCGCGCGGCGCGCCTTCCGCCCCGGCGACTGGAACCACTACCGGGTCGAGGCGATCGGCAATCGCCTGCGCACCTTCGTCAACGGCGTGCCGGCGGCCGACATCGCCGACGACACCGACGCCCGCGGCTTCATCGCCTTTCAGGTCCATGCCATCTCGGATGCCGAAGCCAGCCGAAAGCCCGAAGTACGCTTCCGCAATGCGCGGATCATCACCGACGCACCCGCCCGCTTCGCCTCGCCCGCGGCTCCGCTCGAGCAGCAAGGATGGCTCGCCAACCGATTGACCGGGGCGGAACAGCGCGCAGGTTGGAAATTGCTCTGGGATGGCAAGACCATCCGCGGCTGGCGCAGCGCCAAGGCGACCGACTTTCCGAAAAAGGGCTGGTCGATCCGAGACGGAATCTTGTCGGTCGATGGCGCGGACGGCGCCGAATCGACCAATGGCGGCGACATCATCACCACCGCCGAATATGAGAATTTCGAGCTGTCGGTCGATTTCCGGCTCACGCCCGGCGCCAATAGCGGGATCAAATATTTCGTCGATCCCAATTTGCTGAAGGGCGACGGCTCGGCGATCGGGCTGGAGTTTCAGCTGCTCGACGATGCGCGCCATCCCGACGCCAAGATGGGCCGCGACGGCAATCGGACGCTCGGCTCGCTCTACGACCTCATCACTGCGCGAAACCTGTCCGATCCGGATAGCGCGAACAAGCGCTTCAACCCGCCCGGCGAGTGGAACCGCGCAGTGATCGTGGTGCGCGGCCGGCACGTCGAGCATTGGCTGAACGGATTCAAGGTCGTCGAGTACGAGCGCGGCTCGCCCGAATTCCGCGCGCTGGTCGCCCAAAGCAAATACGCCAAATGGCCGAAGTTCGGCGAATGGGACCGGGGGCCGATCCTGCTGCAGGATCACGGCAATCGCGTCGACTTCCGATCGATCAAGCTGCGCGAACTCGGAGGGCGATAGGATGGACCGTCGGACGTTGATCAAGGGCGCGGGCGCGACGCTGGGCATGGCGATGAGCGCGCGCAGCTATGCGCAGATCAAGGGCGCGAACGATCGCCTGCGGGTGGCGGTGGTCGGCGTGAATGGCCGCGGCCAGGCGCATATGAGTGCGTTCACCAAGCTGCCCAACGTCGCCGTGACGCATCTCGTCGATGTCGATTCGAAGGTGCTGGCGAAACGCGCGGGCGAATTCGTCGCCAAGGGCAATCCCGCGCCGCAGACGGTGCATGACTATCGCCGGATGCTCGACAGCAAGGCGGTCGACGTGGTGACCGTCGCCACGCCGGATCACTGGCATGCCAAACTGGCGATCGACGCGATGAATGCGGGCAAGCATGTCTATCTCGAGAAACCGATCGGCATGGCTCCGGCCGAAGGCGAGGCGCTCATCGCGGTGCAGGCGCGCACGAAACGGGTCCTGCAGGTCGGCAATCAGCAACGGTCGAGCCAGGAGACGCGCCAGCTTGCCGACCGCATCCGCGCGGGCGAACTGGGCGACATCTACGAAGCCCAGACCTGGTATGCGAACAACCGGGTCTCGATCGGCAACGGGCATGAAATGGCGCCACCCGCGCATCTCGACTGGGATCTGTGGCAAGGCCCGCGTCCGCGCGGACCCTATCGCTCGAACCTCGTTCCGTACAATTGGCACTGGTTCTGGAAATACGGCACCGGCGAGACTTGCAACAACGCGATGCATGAGCTCGACGTGGCGCGCTGGCTGATGGGCCTCGCTTTCCCCAGGACGGTATCGGCGCGCGGATCGCGGCGCTTCTTCCGCGGCGACGATTGGGAAATGTACGACACCCTCGCGCTCGATCTGACTTATGCCGATGGCCGCACGATCCGCTGGGACGGCAACAGCTGCAATGGCATGCTGCGCTACGGCCGCGGACGCGGCGTGCTGTTCCTCGGGACCAAGGGATCGGCGATCGTCGACCGCAACGGGTTCGAGATGTTCGATCTGGCGGGCAAGCGAACCCGGCAAGTGACCGCCGCCGCCAGCTCCGAGACCACCGGCACGGTGGGGGAGGGCGCGCTCGACGTCTATCATGCCGGCAATCTGGTCGATGTGATCCGCGGCCGGGCGAATGCGCTCGCCTCGCCGATCCGCGAGGGGCATATCAGCACGTCGCTTTGCCACCTCGGCAACATCGCGTATCGAACCGGTGCGGTCCTTTCGCTGGATGAGTCGACCGGCAGGCCGTCGAGTCCCGAGGGCATGAAATTATGGTCGGTCGACTACGAGCCCGGCTGGGAGATCAAGGCCTGACGCACGTGACGACCACGACCCATGTCGAGCGGTTCCTCGCAATGGGCACCCGGATCGAGTTGCATCTGTTCGGAGCGGTGGAGGAAGCCGCGACGATCGAAGCACGACGCGCGATCGAGGCGGTCGACGACGCGCTGACCATTCACCGTCCTTCGCCCACGACTGTGCTCAACGAGCGCCTGATGGCGGGTCGAGAGGCAGCCATCGACGATCCCGTGCTGCTCGATGCGCTGGCCGAGATCCAATCGGGCTGGGCATCGACCGCAGGGCTGTTCGATCCCGCGGCCGATGCCCGTGCTCGAGGGACGGGGTGGCGCTCGATTTCGTTCGATCGCGACAATGCGCGCATTCGGGCCTCGCAACCAATCGCCCTCGACTTTGGCGGTTTCGGCAAGGGCTTCGCCCTGGATCGGGCGAGCGAGGTGCTGCGCGACGCGGGCGTCCTGTCGGCCTTGCTGTCGGCAGGCGAGAGTTCGATCGCCGTCGTCGGGGAGCATCCGCTGGGCGGCGGATGGCCGTTCGCAATCCCGCACCCGCTGCAGTCCGGGCAGATCCTTGCCGAGCTCGAACTGCACGACGAGGCTCTGTCGATTTCGTCGACCGTCGGTGCGGGAGCGCTTGCTCCCGACCGTGCTGCGATGATCCGTCCCACCGACGGAACGATCGTCACCAGCCAACGCACGGTAGTCGCGATTGAGCGGAGCGGCGCTCGGGCCGAGGTGATGAGCACGGCATTGCTCGTTGCCGATGACGCGCAGGCGGGCTGCTTGCTCGAGGGGCGGCAGGGGCGTTGTTTCCTGTTTGATTTTAGTCGCGAGGCGGCGATGCCGGTCTCGCCAGTTGGGGTTGTTGCAATATGATCGACAAGGATTTTGACCTGACGCGCCGGTCGTTCATCGATCATGTGCTGAAGGCGTCGGCAGGGGCGCGGCGGCAGCCATCC
>Ga0247823_10000341_pt1 | contig 40689 bp, 25 predicted proteins | sample 13C_PalmiticAcid_2_FD_192426 | JGI IMG/M metagenome (GOLD analysis project Ga0247823, IMG submission 192426) | Soil microbial communities from agricultural site in Penn Yan, New York, United States - 13C_PalmiticAcid_Day30 | ecosystem: Environmental > Terrestrial > Soil > Agricultural land... | reverse complement strand
CCACGCGGTCCAGCCCGCCGACGTCCACCGACGATGCCAGAGTGCGTTGTCCGTGCCGCGAACCAACAAGTCGGTGCGGCCGTTGATCATGGTGACCGCCGGAACACCGGTGAACGTGCCGCCCGTAGGGCCACTCATGCCGCTGAATCCCGACCAGACACCACCCTGATAGGTCTTCTGATAGATCCGGCCATCGGTGCCGTGCACCATGACGGTGATGTTGCCTGCGCTGTCGGTCGCCGCCGCCGGGCTGTCGGTGAGCACGCCACCGAGCGACGTCCACGCCGACCAGCCCGCTGCCGTCCACCTGCGATGCCACAACGCGTTATCCGTACCGCGAACCAACACATCGGTCCGGCCATTGATCATGGTGACCGCCGGAGCGCCGGTGAACTTGCCCGCGTTGGGGCCGCCCATCCCGCTGAATCCCGACGACCAGACACCACCCTGATAGACCCTTTGGTACGTCTGGTCATCGGTGCCGTGCACCTCGACGGTGATGTTGCCGGGCCCCATGCCGCCCCCGCCCGGCGGCCGGATCCCCGGACGCGGCCACACCTTGATGGCCGTCGCGCCGCCCGCGGTCTCGAATGGGCCGGGGAACGGAGTGGTGGTGCGCGCCGTCCCCAGGTAGTCGGTGCTGACAGACATAGCGGAACCGTCAGGGTTCGTGAAGGTCTGGTTCGGGATCGGCGCCACGGCCAACGACGATGTCGAGATCAGCGCCTGCCCCGAGCGCCATGTCTCGACGCGGGGAACCGTCAGGTACCAGCCGTCGGCCTGCTGGGCGAGTGTCGGCGCCAGCGTCACCGTCGACGCGTCGATCGCGCCCACTTCCTTCGTGGTCTTCACCGAGCCACTCGTGTAGACGTTCGCCCTCATGGAAATCGGATAGGCCGCCGCCGCGCCATCCCATTTCGTCATGTTCACCGGGGCGCCGAGAACGTTGTTGCGCCACTGGTGCCCGCCGATGGGACAGTCATGCCGAGCGACCGTCGTCGTGGTGTGCGGCGTCATGTACGGCGTCTGCCGACCATCGGAAATGATTGTCAGGTAGCCGTTGACCACGTTGTGCGCCGATGCCACCCCGGTCGAGTTGCACAGGAGCGATTCGGAGGACAAGAGAATGTTGTTCGCGATGAGAATGGGTCCGTGATCCACCTCGGTGAAGATGTCCCGGCGGTTGTGGTGGAACAGGTTGGAGACCACGCGGGTGCCCTGCGCCATCCAGTCCAGCCAGATACCCCCGGCCTCGGCGGTCTGATAGATGTGGTTCTCGATGATCTCGACATCTATCGCACCGTGCAGCTTGATCCCGGCCATCTCGGCGCCGCCCCAGATGCCCTGCATGTTGATCTGGTAGATCTCGTTGCCCTGGATCTTGCTGCCGATGGCGCCGAGCGATCCGACCACGCCGGTCTGACCGCAGTGGTGGATGTTGTTGTTACGCACGACATGCCCACCGATATTGGCGAAAGTCCAGCCGCCCGTCGCCTGGGCGTCGGAGATCGTCAGGTAGTAGCCATCGGTGGTACCGCGGTAGCCGTCGTACTGGTCGGAGTACTTGCCCAGCGCGACACCGCAACAGCGCGAGTAGGAGATCTCGTTCTGCTCGATGACCCAGCCCTTGCACCAGTGCGCGCTCACCAGCCCCCACTGACCCATGGTCGGCGCGGCCCAGTTCGTCGCCGCCTTGGTCAGAATGAAGCCACTGATGGTGATGTAGTTGTAGTTCGTCGCGGCGGGCTTGAACACGGTCCCGCGAATGGAAACCTCGACCGCACCGTTGTTCGGATTCACCCCGGGGAACTTGGCGGTGATCGTGGTGAAACCGGTCGCCGAATACGTCGGCTTCCACGACGGCGCGGTTCCTTCGACGAGTCCCTCGACGTCGGACCACCACGAACCGGTCGCCGTCGAGGACACCGCCGCGCTACTGGTGGCTTGGGGCAGCCAGTCGCCGTTCAGGTAGACCATGCCGCGCCGGTGGATGCGGCCGTGGCCGTCGAACCAGTCGCCGAAGACGCGCTCCGCGTACGGGTTGAAGCCCTTGAAGTACGAGTTCGCGATCTTGAGCTGCCACACGTCACCGCTGACGTTCGTCCAGCCCGTGAACAGGTCGGCACCGGTGATCGTCACCGAGGCTCCGGCCTTGGAAACATAGGTGATCCGCGCGGTGTCCGAGGTACCACCGCGAGGCAGGACGATCTCCTCGCGGTAGACGCCCGCGCTCACCTCGACCCGGTCACCGGGCTGCGCCTTCTGCGCGGCAGCGCCAATGGTGAGCAGGGGGGCCGTGCTCGTTCCGGCGTTGGTGTCACTGCCGGTCTTCGCCACGTAGTAGGTCGTCGCCGCGGTTGTCGCTGCGCTCGCGCGCCGATTCCGGCTTACTTCCAGAGCCGCACCGGCGGCGACTCCCGCGCCCAGCGCGACGAAGGCGCGGCGGGAGATCTCGGCTCGCCGGTTGGTCTGGTTGGTGTTTTCAGGTTCGCCCATGGCAAATGCTCCGTTGCGGTCAGCCAGCTTGGTCGAATTGTTGAAATCCGCCGATCAGGAGTCGGCGAACACCGACCCGCCGGCGGGCTGGGTCGTCCAGCCCGCCGCCGGGAAGTCGTCATGCGAATGGCGCGTGCCTGGCGTCGAATCAGATCATCGCCGCCGCCGGGCTGGCGGTGAGCACACCGCCGAGCGGCACCCAGGCCGTCCAGCCCGCCGCGGTCGAGGTGCGCTGCCAGAGCTGGTTGTCGGTGCCACGAACGAACACATCGGTCCGACCATTGATCTTCGCGACAGCCGGAGCGCCGGTGAACGCTCCGTTGTTGGGACCGCCCGCCGCGGTGAATCCCGACGACCAGACACCACCCTGATAGACCTTCTGCCACATCTGGTTGTCGTTGCCGCGAACCTCGACGGTGATGTTGCCGCTGCCGTCGGTCGCCGCCCCTGGGCTGTCGAAGAGAATCCCGCCGAAGGACGTCCACGCGGTCCAACCCGCCGACGTCCACCGGCGATGCCAGAGCGCGTTGTCCGTACCGCGAACCAGCAGATCGGTGCGACCGTTGATCATGGTGACGGCCGGAACACCGGTGAACGTGCCGCCGGTAGGACCGCTCATCCCGCTGAATCCCGACCAGACACCACTCTGGTAGGTCTTCTGATAGATCCGACCATCGGTGCCGTGCACCATGACGGTGATGTTGCCGCTGCTGTCGGTCGCCGCCGCCGGGCTGTCGGTGAGCACACCGCCGAGCGACGTCCACGCCGTCCAGCCCGCCGACGTCCACCGACGATGCCACAACGCGTTGTCCGTACCACGAACCAACACATCAGTCCGGCCACTGATCATGACCACAGCCGGAGCACCGGTGAACTTTCCGCTGTTGGGACCACCTGACGCGGTGAATCCCGACGACCAGACACCACCCTGGTAGCGCTTCTGGTACATCTGGTCGTCGGTGCCGTGCACCTCGACGGTGATGTCGCCGAGAATGGTGGTGCCCCCACCGGGCGGCCGGGCACCGGGACGCGGCCACACCTTGATGGCCGTGGCGCCGCCCGCGGTCTCGAACGGGCCGGGGAACGGAGTGGTCGTGTTGCGGGCCACGCCCAGATAGTCGGTGTTGACCGACATGGCGGTGCCGTCCGGGTTCGTGAATGTCTGGTTCGGGATCGGCGCCGCCGCCAACGACGACGTCGAGATCAACGCCTGCCCGGACCGCCATGTCTCGATACGGGGAACCGTCAGGTACCAGCCGTCGGTCTGCTGGGCGAGCGTGGGCGCCAGCGTCACCGTCGAAGCGTCGATGCCACCGACTTCCTTTGTGGACTTGACCGAACCCTTGGTGTAGACGTTGGCCCTCATGGAAATCGGATAGGCCGCGGCCGCGCCATCCCATCCTGAGAGATTCACCGCGCCGAGGACATTGTTGCGCCACTGGTGCCCGCCGATCGGGCAATCATGACGGGCAACCGTCGTCGTGGTGTGCGGCGTCATATACGGAGTCTGCCGACTATCGGCAAGCGGGTTCAGTCTGCCGTTGACCAGGTTGTGCACCGCGGCCATTCCAGTCGCATTGCACTGGTACGCCTCAGACGACAACAAGACGTTGTTGGCGACGAGAACCGGTCCGTGGTCCACCTCGAAGAAGATGTCCCGCCGGTTGTGGTGGAACAGGTTGGACAGGATTCGGGTGCCCTGGGCCATCCAGTCCAGCCACAGGCCCGCGGAGTCGCCGGTCTGATAGATGTGGTTCTCGGCGATCTCGACGTCGATCGCGGCGTGCAGTTTGATGCCGCCCTGCTCGTAGCCGGTCCAGATTCCCTGCATGTTGCACTGGTAGATCTCGTTGCCGGTGATCTTGCTGCCGATCGCGCCGAGAGAGCCGACGATGCCGGTCTGGCCGCAGTGGTGGATGTTGTTGTTGCGCACGACATGGCTGCCGATGTTGGCGAACGACCAGCCACCCGTCTGCTGGGCGTCGGAGATCGTCAGGTAGTAGCCCTCGGTGGTGCCACGCAGGCCGTCGTACTGGTCGGAGTACTTGCCCAGGGTGACGCCGCAGCAGCGCGAATAGGAGATCTCGTTCTGCTCAATGACCCAGCCCTTGCACCAATACGCACTCACCAGCCCCCACTGGCCCATGGTCGGCGCGGCCCAGTTCGTCGCCGCCTTGGTCAGGGTGAAACCGGTGATGGTGATGTAGTTGTAGTTGGTGGCGGCCGGCTTGAACACCGTCCCGCGAATGCAGACCTCGACAGCACCGTTGTTGGGATTCACCCCGGGGAACTTGGCGGTGATCGTCGTGAAGCCGGTTGCCGAGTAGGAAGGCTTGTACGTCGGCGCGGTTCCCTCGACGTGACCGTCGACCACAGACCACCACGAAGCGTTCGTCGACGACGACACCGCGGCGGCGTTGGCGGCTTCGGGGAGCCAGTCACCGTTCAGATAGACCATGCCGGGCCGGTGAATTCGGCCACCGTAGAACCAGTCGCCGTGTACCTGTTCCGCGTAGGGATTGAAGCCCTTGAAGTACGAGTTCGCGATCTTGAGCTGCCACACGTCACCGCTGACGTTCGTCCATCCGGTGAACAGGTCCGCACCGGTAACCGTCACCGCGGCCCCGGCCTTGGCCGCGTAGGTGATCCGCGCGGTGTTCGAGGTACCACCACGCGGCAGCACGACCTCCTCGCGATAGACGCCCGCACCCACCTCGACCCGGTCACCCGGCTGCGCCTTCAGCGCGGCCGCACCAATCGTCAGCAGCGGCGCCGTACTCGTCCCGGCGTTGGTGTCACTGCCGGTCTTCGCCACGTAATAGGTCGTGGCCGCGGTCGTGGCGGCGCTGGCACGCCGTGCCTGGCCCAAGCCCACAGCCGCGCCCGCGGCCACTCCCGCCCCCAGGGCGAGCATGGTGCGACGAGAGATCTCGGTACGGCGTTGGGTCTGGTTGATATCTGCAGGGTCACCCATGGCAGTTGCTCCGTTGTGGTCGGCAGGCTTGCTCGAAGTGGAATCCGCCGATCAGGGGTCGGCGAATACCGGCCCGGCAGCGGGCTGGGCGTCCAGCCCGCTGCCGGGAAGTCGTGATGTACCGCGATGACTCAACTCAGGAAACGCATGTCCGCTGGTGCGTCAGAGCATCGCCGCCCCGGGGCTGTCGGTGAGCACGCCGCCGAGTGAGGCCCACCCGGTCCAGCCCGCCGCGGTCCACGTGCGCTGCCACAGCGCGTTGTCGGTACCGCGGACGAACACGTCCGTGCGGCCATTGATCTTGGCGATAGCCGGAGCACTGGTGAACACGCCGCTGGTGGGGCCGCCCAATCGGATGTAGGCCGACCACACACCACCCTCATAGTTCTTTTGGATCACCGTGTTGTCACTGCCGCGCACCACGACGGTGATGTTGCCCGCGCTGTCGGTCGCCGCCGCCGGGCTGTCGGCGAGTACACCGGTGAGCGACGTCCACGTGCCCCAGCCCGCCGAAGTCCACCGACGATGCCACAGCGCGTTGTCCGTGCCGCGAACCAGCAAGTCCGTCCGGCCATTGATCATGGTGACCGCCGGAACGCCGGTGAACGTGCCGCCGGTAGGTCCGCTCATCCCACTGAATCCCGACCAGACACCATTCTGGTAGTTCTTCTGATAGATCCGGCCATCGGTGCCGTGAACCATCACAGTGATGTTCCCGTTGCTGTCCGTCGCCGCCGCCGGGCTGTCGACGAGCACGCCACCCAGCGACGTCCACGTGCCCCAGCCCGCCGAAGTCCACCGACGATGCCACAGCGCGTTGTCCGTACCCCGGACGAGGACATCAGTGCGGCCATTGATCGTGGTGATGGCCGGAGCGCCGGTGAACGTGCTCGAGTTGGGACCACCCAGCCGCGTGTAGCTCGTCGGCCACGCGCCACCCTGATAGACCTTCTGGAACATCTGTGAGTCAGTGCCGCGAACCACGACGTTGATGGTGCCGAGAACGGTGGTGCCCCCGCCGGGCGGCCGGGCTCCGGGACGCGGCCACACCTTGATCGCCGTGGTGCCACCGAGGGTCTCGAACGGGCCGGGGAACGGAGTGGTCGCGCTGCGAGCCGTCCCGAGGTAGTCGGTGCTGATGGACATGGCGGAACCGTCGGGGTTCGTGAACGTCTGGTTCGGGATCGGCGCCGCCGTCAACGACGCCGTCGACACCGTTGTCTGCCCGGAACGCCACGTCGACACGCGAGGAACCGTCAGGTACCAGCCGTCGGCCTGCTGAGCGAGCGTGGGCGCCAGCGTCACCGTCGACGCGTCGATGCCGCCGACCTCCTTGGCGGACTTGACCGAGCCCTGGGTGTACACATTCGCCCTCATGGAAATCGGATAGGCCGCTGCCGCGCCATCCCACTTCGTCAGATTCACCGGCGCGCCGAGAATGTTGTTGCGCCACTGGTGCGCGCCGATGGGGCAGTCATGATTGGCGACAGTCGCCGTGGTGTGCGGTGTCATGTACGGGGTCTGCCGACTGTCCGCCAGGATGTTCAGGCTTCCGTTGACCACGTTGTGCACCGATGCCACACCAGTGGAGTTGCACATCAACGCTTCCGACGACAGCAGCACGTTGTTGGCGATCAGAATGGGGCCGTGGTTGACCTCGGTGAAGATGTCCCGACGGTTGTGGTGGAACAGGTTGGACACGATCCTGGTGCCCTGGGTCATCCAGTCCAGCCACAGACCCCCGGCCTCGGCACACTGATAGACGTGATTCTCGATGATCTCGACGTCGATCGCGGCGTGCAGCTTGATGCCCGCCATTTCGTAACCGCCCCAGATCCCCTGCATGTTGCACTGGTAGATCTCGTTGTTCTGGATCTTGCTGCCGATCGCGCCGAGAGAACCGACCACACCGGTCTGACCGCAATGGTGGATGTTGTTGTTGCGAACGACATGGCCGCCGATGTTGGCGAATGTCCAGCCGCCGGTCTCCTGGGCGTCGGAGATCGTCAGGTAGTAGCCCTCGGTGGTGCCGCGCAGGCCGTCGTACTGGTCGGAGTACTTGCCCAGCGCGACACCGCAGCAGCGCGAGTAGGAGATCTCGTTCTGCTCGATGATCCAACCCTTGCACCAATACGCGCTCACCAGTCCCCACTGGCCCGCGGTCGGCGCGGCCCAGTTCGTCGCGGCCTTGGTCAGGGTGAAACCACTGATGGTGATGTAGTTGTAGTTCGTGGCCGCGGGCTTGAACACGGTGCCACGAATACCGACCTCGACCGTGCCGCTGTTGGGATTCACGCCAGGGAACTTGGCCGTGATCGTGGTGAAGCCAGTAGCCGAATACGTCGGCTTCCACGTCGGCGCGGATCCCTCGGTCAGACCGTCGACCTGAGACCACCACGAGGCATTCGTCGACGACGACACCGCGGCGCTGCTGGTGGCCTCGGGGAGCCAGCTGCCGCCCAGATAGACCATCCCGCGCCGGTGAATTCGGCCATTGCTGGTGAACCAGTCGCCGTGCACCCGCTCGGCGTATGGGTTGAAGCCCTTGAAGTACGAGTTCGCGATCCTGAGCTGCCACACGTCACCGCTGACATTCGTCCACCCCGTGAACAGGTCCGCGCCCGTAACGGTCACCGCGGCACCGGCCTTCGCGGCGTAGGTGATCCGCGCGGTGTCCGAGGTACCACCGCGCGGCAGCACGATCTCCTCGCGGTAAACGCCCGCGCCTACCTCGATCCGGTCTCCGGGCTGCGCCTTCTGCGCCGCCGCGCCGATCGTCAGCAAAGGCGCGGTGGCTGTTCCAGCGTTGGTGTCGCTACCGGTCTTCGCCACGTGATAGGTCGTCGCGGCGGTCGTCTGGGCGCTCGCGAGCGGCGCGCGCCCCAAGCCCACAGCCGCACCGGCCGCGACCCCGGCGCCTAGCGCGAGCAAGGTGCGTCGAGAGATTTCGGCACGACGTCGGGTCTGGTCGGCGTCTACAGGGTCACCCATGGCAGTTACTCCGTTTGGTCAGCAGGCGTGGTCGAACTGGGGAAAACCGCCGATCCGGGGTTCGGCGATGAATACCGCCCCAGCGGCGGGCTCGGGATCGTCCAGCCCGTACCGGGAGGTCGTGATGTAGAGCAGCCCGTGGTCGGGGCCGCCGAACGCGCAGGCGGTCGGCTGCCCGACGGGCAAGGCCACCGACATGTCCCGGTGGCCTTCACGATCGATGTGCAGTACCTCGCCCGCACCGAAGAGGGCGACCCAGACCCCGCCATCGGTGTCGACGGCGATGCCGTCCGGGAATCCCGCTCCGGCGAGGTCCGCGAACGGCGCGAGCGTCGCGGCGCCGCCGTCCTCGGTCACTTCGAGAAGATCGATCCGGCCGGTGAGGCTGTCGACGTAGTAGGCCCGCGATCCGTCCTTCGTCCAGGCCAAGCCGTTGGAGCAGCCGATCCCGGACACCATCTCGCGCGCTCCGCGGTCGGAGTCGAGGCACCACAGCGCGCCCGCGCCCGGGGTCAGGTCGTAGGCCATCGACCCACACCAGAACCGGCCTTGCGGATCGCAGGACCCTTCGTTCATCCGGATCGACGGGTCGTCCCAGCACGTCACGGTCTCGACCACGGCGAACTCGGCGTCGAGCAGGGCGAAGCCGCGCTCCACCCCGGCGACGTACCCGCCGCCCGCCCGCGCCCGCACGGCGGCGAGCACCGTGTCGACGTGCGTGCGACTCTCGACCGCGCCGTCGGCGGCGACGAGGACTATGTCCCCGGCGAGCATGTCCAGCACGGCGAGGCCGCGCCCCGGCAGCCACACCGGCCCTTCGCCGTGGTGGGTGATCACCGCGGTGAACTGCTCAGCCTTGATCGTCTTCATCAGTTCACCGCCGCGGTCGTGAGAACCCCGTCGACCCGGCGCACGATCCCGTCGGGATTCGCGTCACGCAGCCAGATCGGCAACGCGTCGGCAGGGGTGTTCTGGTACGCGACCGGCCGCAGGAACCGGGTGATTGCGCCCGCGCCGACCGACGTGAACCGCGCGTCGGTCGTCGCCGGGTGCGGGCCGCCGTGGAACTGGGCCCAGGTGACGGCCACCCCGGTCGGCCACTCGTCGACCACAACCCGGCCCGCGCGGCGGGCCAGGAGCGCGACGACCTCGGCGATGTCCTCGTCCGCGCCGCGGTGGACCGTGCCGGTGAGCGACCCGGGCACCGCGGCCAGCACCGCCCGCAGCTCGGCGGCCGACGAGTAGGTGACGAACACCGTGCTCGGCCCGAAGTGTTCCTCGGTCACGCCTTCGACGTCGGCGAGCAGGGTCGCCGCGGTAGTGCTGGCGACCGTGATCCGCGCGTGCGCGCCGTCGCCCGCGGGTGGTTCCTGCCCGGTACCGGCCAACTCGACGCCCGAGCGTCCGAGCAGGCCCATGATCCCCGTGGCGTGCCGGTCACGGATGCCGTGGTGCAGCAGGACCGGCGCGGGCCGGTCGGTGACCAACGCGGTCAGCCGCTCCGGCAGGTCACTGTCCGCCGGGACGATGACGAGACCCGGCTTGGTGCAGAACTGGCCCGCGCCCAGGAGAAACGACCCGGCGAGGCCCTCGGCGATGGACTCGGCCCGCTCGCGGGCGGCGCGCTCGGTCACCACGACCGGGTTGACGCTGCCCATCTCGGCGAAGAACGGGATCGGGCGCTCCCGGCCCGCGGCGATGGCGTGCAGCGCGGTGCCACCGGCCACCGACCCGGTGAACGCCCCGACGGCGACCTCGTCGGCCGCCAGCGCGGCCACACCCGCCTCGAAGCCGTGGACCAGCGCGAAGAAGCCCTCGGGAGCACCGGCGGCGGTGAGCGCGTCGCGCACGGCTTGGCCGACCGCCTCGGACAGCAGCGCGTGACCGGGGTGGGCCTTGACCACGACCGGGCACCCGGCCGCCCACGCGCTCGCGGTGTCCCCACCGGCGACGCTGAACGCGAACGGGAAGTTGCTCGCCGCGAAGACCAGGGCCACCCCGATGCCGACCTTGATCGACCGCAGGTCCGACCGGGGGGTCGGCGTCCAGCCGGGGTCGGCGGTGTCGATGGTCGGCTCGAACGGCTGGCCGGAGGCGGCATACCCGGCTAGGAACCGCAGTTGCCCGGTCGTCCGGCCGAGTTCGCTGGTCAGGCGCGGATGGCCGAGGCCGCTTTCCTGGTCGGCGAGTGGGATGAGGTCGGCCGCCCGCGCGTCGAGGGCGTCGGCCACGGCGGTCATCCACCGGACCCGGTCGGCGGTGTCGCCCACGCCGACGGCCGCCGATGCCGCGGCCAGGACGGCGCGCAACTCGTCCGGCGAAGTCTCCGGCACGGTCCCGACGACGGTGCCGTCCACCGGGTTCACGCTGGTGATCGTCACGACGCCAGGCCCTCCATGACGTTGGTGAGCGTGCCGACCTGGTCGACCGACACCCGGACCACGTCACCCGGACGCAGGCCGTCGCCGAGTTCGGGCACGATGCCCGTCCCGGTGCTCAGCACGGCGCCATCGGGGAATCCCTGGCCGCGGAACAGGAAACCCACCAGTTCCGCGTAGCCGCGCTTCATCGAGGCCGTGCTGGCCGACCCCTGGAAAGCGATCTCGTCGTCGCGGCGCACCTCGATCGTGACGAGCAGGTCTTCCGGGTCGGTGATCGTCCACCAGGGAACGATCGCCGTCGACAGGATCGTGCTGCCGTCGTACACCTTCGCCTGCGGCAGGTAGATCGGGTTCTCCGCCTCGATCCCGCGCGCGGTCATATCGTTGCATACAAGTGCGCCGATAGTCTCGCCGTGCTGGTTGAGCACCAGGGCCAGCTCGGGCTCGGCGACGGTGTCGGCGCAGTCGGCGCGCAGGCCCCCCGCCTCGCCGTCGGTGCGCACGCGCCAGGCGGGTGCCTTGAAGAACAGCTCGGGCCGCTCGGCGTCGTAGACCTCGGTGTAGACGAGGTCGTGCCGGGACTCTTCCTGCCGCGCCTTGCGGGACCGCAGGTAGGTCACGCCCGCACCCCACACCTCGGTGCGGCCGTCGATGGGCACGAGCAGGCTGACCTCGGCCAGCGTGGCGACCGGCGCGGTCGCGGCAGCCGACTCGACCAGCTCACGGATCTCCGCGAGCGTGTGGCCGAGGAGTGCCGCCATGTCGTACACCGGCAGGTCGTGGACGGACTCGTCGACGACCACACCGACGCGGGGATCGCCGCCCGCGTTCAGGTAGCGGACCAGTTTCATCGTTCGACCTCCGTGATCCGCCGGACGGTGCCGGGATCGGTTCGCAGTCCATCAGCCAGTTCCAGACCCAGACCGGGCGCGTCCGAGAGCGCGGCCCGGCCGCCGTGGATCTCCGGCAGCCCGGTCACCACGCGCGGGTACCAGGTGCGCAGGAAGGCGCGCACGGTCTCCTGCACCAGCGCGTTGGGCTGCGCCATCGACAGGTGGAAGCACGCGGCGAGGGTGATCGGCCCGGTGCAGTCGTGCGGCGCGACCGGCACGGCGAAGGTGTCGGCCAGCGTCGCGACCTTCCGCGCCTCGGTGAGGCCGCCGGTCCACTGCACGTCGACGGTGGCGTAGGCGATGCGGCCCTGCTGCAGCAGCGGCAGGAACCCGCGCCTGCCGATGGCGGTCTCGCCGGTGGCGATCGGCACGCCGACCTCGTCGGTGAGCGCGGAGATCGCGTCCACCGCGTCGGGCCGGATGGGGTCCTCGACCCAGAACGGCCGGAACGGCTCCAGCGCCCGGCAGATCTCCACTGCCGCCCGCCGCGACCACAGGCCGTGCAGCTCGACCATCAGGTCCATGTCCATGCCGACCGTGTCGCGGATCTCGCTGATCACCGACATCGCGGCCGACAGGTCGGCCTGGCTGATCTTGGTGCCGCCGGTGCTCTCCGCGGCGCGGTCGAACGGCCAGACCTTCATGCCGGTCAGACCCTCGTCGAGCAGGTCCTTGGCCAGTGCGCCGGGCTTGGTGAGGAAGGCGTTCAGGTCCTCGTAGTCGCCTTCGGACTCCCCCCAGTTCGACGAGGTCTGCTGCGAGGTGTGCTGGATGTACTCCGGCCCCGCGCAGGTGTTGTAGACCCCGATGTCGGCGCGCACCGGCCCGCCGAGCAGGCGCGCGACGGGCAGTCCGGTGTGCTTGCCGAGCAGGTCCCACAGCGCGATGTCGACCGCGCCGTTGGCCCGCGTCTCCACTCCCCCGCCCTGGAACCCGACATACGGCGCCAGTCGCAGCGCCATCTCCTCCGGCGTGGGGTCGTGCTGCCCGACGATGAGCGGGGCGACGTGGGAGTGCAGGTACGCCTCCACGGCGGCGGACTGGTTGAACGCGTCACCGAGTCCCACGGTCCCGTCGTCGGTGTGCAGGACCACGACGCAGAGGTTGTTCTGGAAACGCGGCCTCAGCGTCTCCAATGCGACTATGCGCACGAGAAGTCACTCGCCTTTCGGGTTCAGCCGTCCTCAGGCGAGCTTCGCCTCACGGTCGGTGACCTTGTCGATGTTGGACGCGTCGACGACCTCGGCACCGGTGTCGTAGTGGAACGACGGGTAGCCGGGGTGGATCTGCTGGGCGATTAGCGCGGCGGCGACCCAGCCCTGGGCCCACGGGTTCTGGCCGATGGTGAAGTCGATCGAGCCCGCCTTGATGCCCGCGAGCACCGGCTTGGTCATGTCGAAGCCGCCGTTGGAGAACTTGCCGACCAGGTCCTTGCTCTTGGCCCACGTCGCGACGAACTGGCACTCGAACGCGGTGCCCGCCCACCCGGCCACCGAGCCGGGGTCGCGCGCGTAGCGGTCGTTGATCTTGGCGATGGCCTTGGCCTCGTCGGTGCCGACGATCAGGTCCTCGGCGGCGAACGACGTGCCGTTCTTGCTGTTGTGCTCGTCGATCGCCTTGCGGATGCCCTCGCCGCGCTCCTCCAGCGCCGAGTTGCCCGCCTGGATCTTGCCGATGATGATCGCGCCGTCCTTGCGGCCCGCCTTGGTGACGTGCTTGAGGATCTGCTCGCCCGCGATCACGCCCGCGGGCACGAAGTCCTGGCCGACGAAGCCGACGCCGAGCTTCTCGTAGCCCTTGCTGGCCACGTTGGTCAGGATGACCGGGATGCCCGCGGCCGTGGCCTTCTTGATGACCTCGTCGTAGGAGGTCTCATCGATGCGGGTGAGGATCAGGCCGTCCGGCTTGGCGTTGATGGCGTTCTGCATCATGGTCACGACGGCGGCCTGGTCGAAGGTCGGCGGGCCCATGAACTGCGTCTCCCAGCCCACCGCCTTGCCGAACATCTCGAAGCCCTTCTGCACGGGCGGGAAGAAGCTGTTCATCTCGTGCACGACGGCGATGACCTTCTTGCCCTTGATCGGGGTCTCCCCCGCGGCGGCGGCGGTGCCGCCCGCCGCCGTCTTCGAGCAGCCGGCGAGCGCGGCGGTGGCGGCCACGGTGAGGCCGCCGCCGAGCAGCGCCCGGCGGCTGACGGAGGGCGTGTCACCCTGGGAACGGTCGAAAATGGACATGGCTCTGCTCCACGTGGAATTCGTTGGGAAATAAAGGAGTTAGGGGGGAACGCGGTTATCTGAGTGCGGCCTGGCGTTTGGCGACGACGCGGTTGATGAGGACGGCGGCGAGGATCAGCACGCCGGTGGCCACCTGCTGCCAGTTGCCGTCGACGCCGAGCAGGGCGAGCGCGTTGCCGATCAGGCCCGCGACCAGCGCCCCGAGGAGGGTGCCGACGATGCTGCCGACACCTCCGGTCAGACTCGCGCCGCCGACGACGACGGCCGCGATGACGCTCAACTCGATTCCGCTGCCGGTCAGCGGGTTGGCGCTGCCGAGCCAGCCGACCAGCACGACCGCGGCCAGCCCGCACAGCGCGCCGGTCACGCAGAAGCACAGGACCTTGACCCGGTTGGCCGAGATGCCCGCGTTGACCGCGGCCTTGACGTTGCCGCCGGTGGCGTAGACGTCGTAGCCGAACTTGGTCTTGGCCAGCACCCAGCCGAAGCCGAGCATGACCGCGGCCATCCACAGCGTCTGGGCGGCCAGGGTGCCGATCGGGAAGCCGGAGACGATGTCGTGGTAGGTCTCGGATTCCGAGCCCTGGATGGGTTCGCCCCCGGTGACCAGTAGCGCGGCGCCCCGCAGGATCGCGAGCCCGGCCAGCGTGACCACGAACGACGGCACCTGGGCCAGCGTGGTCAACAAGCCTTGCGCCAGGCCGATGACGGCACCGAAGCCGATCACCAGCAGTGCCGCGGGCAGCACCGGCAGGCCCATCTCGGTGACCGTGTAGGCCATCACGATCGACAGGAACCCGTACTGGGAGCCCACCGAGAGGTCGATCTCCCCGGCGATGATCAGCAGCGTCATGCCGGTGCCGATGATGCCGATGAACGCGATCTGTTGGGCCACGGAGAGCAGGTTGTCGCTGGTGAGGAAGTTGTCCACACCGAAGGCGCAGAACAGGAACAGCAGGACGGTCGCGCTGAGGACACCGAACTCGTGCGCGCCGACCAGCCTGCGCAGCGGGTTGCCCGCGGCGTCCACCCGCTCGGTCGCGGTCGCGGTGGCGGTCATCGTGGATCTCCGGTCTCGGCGAGGGAGTGGTGGGACTCGGCGTGGGCCAGCGTCTCCGCGGCGACTTCGCCCAAGATCAGACCGACCACGGTGGCGGCGTCGGTGCTGTGGACGTCCCGAATGCCCTGCACCTGACCGGCCCGCATGACCACGACGCGGTCACACACCTTGAGGACGTGGTCGACGTTGTGGCTGACCACGATGACGGCGGTGCCGCGTTCCTTGAGGCGGGTGATCAGCTTGAGCACGTTGGCCTGCTGTTCGGGCCCGAGGGCGGCGGTCGGCTCGTCGAGCAGCACGACCTGCCCGCCCTGGTGCACGGCCCGGGCGATCGCGATGCACTGGCGCTGGCCGCCGGACAGTCCGGCGACCGGCATCCGCACCGAAGGGATGCGGATGTTGAGTTCGTCGAGCACGACCCGCGCCTCGCGGCGCATCCGCGCCTTGTCGACGACCAGGCCCTTGCGCGGCTCGCGGCCGAGGAACACGTTGGTGGCGACGTCACGCTGGTCGACCAGGGCGAGATCCTGATACACCACAGCGATTCCGTGCGCCGTCGCATCGCGCGGGCCGCGCATGGTGATCGGCTCGCCGTTCATCCGCAGCGCGCCCGAGTCCGGCCGGTAGGCGCCGCACAGCACCTTCATCAGCGTCGACTTGCCCGCGCCGTTGTCGCCCATCAGGCCGACGACCTCGCCCGCGGCGACGCTCAGGCTCACGCCGCGCAGTGCTTCGACACCGCCGAACCGTTTCGAGACGTCAAGGGCTTCCAAAACAGACATCGTTGTCCTTGTCAGAGTGCGTTCAACGCGGAGAGGGCATGTCCGCGATCGATCTGCTGACCTCGCTCAGCACCGAGGCCACGTCGGGTGCCCCGACCGCGCGCCGGGTGAGGACGTCGACGAGCGGGGCGTCGAGGTCGGCGCCGTAGTAGTGCTGGGCGGCCTCGATGTGCTCGGTCATCGCCGCGCGTGCGGCCTCTGGGTCCTCGGCGGTGATGGCGTCGAAGACGACGTTGTGCAGTGGCACCGCGGCGCCGCGTACGGCTCGGTCGGTGAGGCTGCGGACCACCACGCCATGGGTGAGCGGGCGGATAGAGCCGAACATGATCTGGATGACCGGATTGCGCGAGGCGATGGCGATCGCCTCGTGGAAGGCGACATCGAGATCGGCCAGAGTGGACAGCGCGGGCTCCCCCTCGAACGCGGCGAGGATGTCGCGCATCGTGGCAAGGTCGTCCGCGGAGCGGTTCTGGGCGGCCAGCGCCGCCGCCTCGCCTTCCAGCATCGCGCGCGCCACCACCAGGTGCCGCGCGGTCACCTCGCCGCGGCGCACCAACAGCAGCGGATCGCCGCCGTCGCTGGTCGGGCGCGGTTCCCGGACGAAACTGCCCCGGCCCGCCGAGACGTTGATCAGGCCGCGTTCCTGCAGCGACCGCAGCGCCTCCCGGATCACGGGCCTGCTGACGGAGTACTCCAGCGACAGCTGGCGCTCGGACGGGAGCCGGTCGCCGGGCGCCCACACGTGGGCGAGCAGGCGCTCCTCCATCTGGGCCGCGACCTCCGCGCCGGTGGGCGGCGTGCTGGTCGAGAAGCTGGTCTGACCGGTCATACCGGAAGCATGAGCGCGGACCTTTAGTTCGTCAAGAGGGAAAACAAACCTGGTCAAACCGGTCTGACCAGAGCTAATCTTCGCCCGTTCCCGCCCTTCCCTGGAGAGATCCCATGCTTGCTGCCCGCTGGTTCGGTCGCGGCGACATCCGCGTCGAGGACGTCGCGCCGCGCCCGCTCCGCGACGATGAACTGCTGGTCAAGGTGCACTTCTGCGGCATCTGCGGCACCGACCTCGAGGAATACCGGCACGGTCCGCTGATCATCCCCACTGAACGGCCCGACCCGCAGTCCGGCCGGATGGCGCCCCTGACACTCGGGCACGAGGTCGTCGGCGAGGTGGCGGTCGCCGCGGCGGACGGCAGCGGACCGCCGGTCGGCACCCACGTGGTGCCCGACGTGGTGAACGGCTGCGGGACCTGCTGGTGGTGCCTGCGGCACGAGGACGGCCTGTGCCGCACGCTGTCGGTGCCGGGGCAGCAGGACGACGGCGGGCTGGCCGAGTACATGGTCGCGCGGGCCAGGACGTGCGTCCCAGTCCCCAGTGGACTGTCCACAGCCGACGCCGTGCTCGCCGAACCCGCCGCCGTCGCGGTACGAGCGGTGCGCAAGGCACCCGAGATCCTCGGCGCCACCGCGGTGGTCATCGGCGGCGGCACGATCGGCCAACTGACCGCGCAGGCGGCACTCGCGGCCGGAGCGGCCCGGTGCTGGCTGGTCGACCCGAGCGACTACCGCCGCTCCTTCGCCGAGGCCCGGTCCGCGGTGCGAGCCTGCGCACCGGACGACCTGGACGCCGTGGTCGCGGAGCTGGGCGAGCCCGGCGTGGACGTGGTCCTGGAGTGCAGCGGCGCGCCGGGCCAGGTCGAGCGGGCGGTCACGCTCGTCCGTCCAGGTGGGACGGTGGTCGCGGTCGGTCTGGGCGGCGGCCCACACACCCTGCCCGCAGCGGACCTGGTGCTGGGCGAGCGGCGACTCGTCGGGTCGGCCGCGCACGTGTGGGACGTGGACGTGGCCCAGGCCGTGGGGTTCCTCGCCGACGGCAGGCTCAATGCCGACGGGTTGGTGACGCACCGGGTTCCGTTGCGGGACTTGGTGACCGTGGCTCTGCCCCTCCTCTCGACCCCGGCGGCGGAGGTCCTCAAGATCGCGATCGACTGCCGATCCGATAGGTGACGAGCAAGATGGATACCGGAGCTGTCGATCACCGGGAAACCGGTGTGAAGCCGTACTCGCGCAGGATCTGACCGTTCTGGGCGTCGGTCCAGGCCTGGGCGATGAAGTCCAGGGCGTCGGCGGGCAGGTCGTTCGGGTCGGCCCACACGAGGTCGGTGCACTTGTGCGGTTCGCGGATCTGCGGAGTGCCAGTCCAATCGGTGGCGGTGAAGAAGATGTCCACCCGCGGTTCCAGCGACCTCCGGAACATCGTGCCCGCCGGGGTCAGCCGGTCCGGGTCCACGGTGATGCCGAGTTCTTCGACGATCTCCCGCACCGCGGACGCGGTCGGGGTCTCGCCGAGGTCGACGTGCCCGGCAGGGAGCCCGAGCCGCCCGTCGGCGTAGCCGCTGCCCGCTCGCCTCATTAGCAGCACGTTCCCTTGTTGGATAAGAAAAACGTGCACTGCGAGTGGGTAGCGGTCGTGTTTGGTGTCGAACACGTACTCCGGGCCGGACACGTCGAATGGTCTCCTCAGCTTGCGGTGGCGAGGGCTTGGGGCTGGACGTCGCGGGATCCGTCGACGTACACGGTAATGCCCTTGCAGCCAAGTTCCCACGCGGACAGGTAGATGTCGTACACATCGGTCGCGCGAGCGTCGCGAGGCAGGTTCACCGTCTTGGACACTGCCTCATCGACACATGCCTGCACCGCGGCCGCCATGGCCAGGTGCCCGGCTGGGCTGACCTGGGTCGCTGTCGCCAGCACCGCCCGCAGATGTTCAGGCAAAGTCGGGTCGGCGGGCAGCCGCCCGTGGATGGAGACGAACCCGAGCACGTCGGTTCGTCCCGCAAGCTCAAGCGCGGCGACAACGGCGGGCCGATAATGACCGATTCGGTCGTGGGAGAGCCGGAACAGCGGCTCGATACCGGTAGATGCGCCCACCACCGGGGCTGAGCGGCCGGTCGGCGGAACGGCGATAGTGGAAGAGTTGCGCAGCAGCCCGCTCTGCGCGATCTTCGCGGCCACCACGGACCAGTCGGCAGGGGACACGGTGGTGGTGCCCAGGTCTGCGAAGCGACGCAGGAACGCAGGGTCGGCGTAGCGCGACCGCCCGCCCGTCACGGCCGGGCAGGCGCCGCGGGCGTGGGCGAGTTCGACCGAGGCCACCTTGGAGGTGTAGTTGACCAGCGCCAACACTTCCTGGGTAAGGCGGCGGCCTTCGGTGCTGTCATAGGGAAGCCCGGCGGCTAGTAGCAGGTCGGCAAGCCCGCACACCCCGACCCCGATCTTCCGCTTGACGCTCATGACCTGAGCCGACAGCAGGGTCGGGTAGTGGGCGAGGCTGGCCTCGATCGCGTCGTCCAGGGCGCGGACCAGGGTTCGGGTTGTGTCGATCAGCGCACCAAGGTCGACCGGGATCGACCCGCTGGTGCCGGTGTGGAAGCGGCCGAGGTTGAGGTACCCGAACTGGCACGTCTCCCCGGCCACCAGACCGACCTCGGCGCAGGGGGCAGTCGAGACATAGGCGCCGACCTCCGGGGTCGGGTTGCCTTCGTTCAGCCGGTCGGCGAACAACAGCCCAGGGTCGGCGCAGACATGCGCCGCCTCGGCCGTCGCGACCAGCAGGTCCCGTTCCCGCCCGGCTCCGGCGATAGCTGAGCGCATCTCGGCGTCGGTGACGTGCAGGCTGATGTTGAACTTCCACACCTCGTCCCGTGCGTCGGCACCGACCTTGCAGGAGATGAACTCGACTGCCTTCGGGTGTGACAACGAGAGGATGGCCATGTTGCCGACCGGCCGGTCCTCCGCGCCGGAGTTCGCACCGGCCACGGCGGCGTCGTTGAGGTAGCGCAGCACGGCGACCGGATCATCGAGGCCATCGAGGGTGAACCCGGTGCCCATGCCGGCGCGGTGATAGCCGTCCACGATGGTCCTGACCTGGGCGAGGTCGCCGCGCAAGTCCACCGGTGGGACCGCACACGCGGCCAGAGGCCGGTCGTGGTGGCGTCCGGCGTTGGTCATAATCGGGGTGGAGAACACGATCCGCTCGGTGTCCATTGCCCACCCCAACCGTTCCGCGAAAGCCGGGGCACCGTCGGGGTCGAACCGGGCGTCGGCTGCTTCGAGTGCGCCGACGATGCGGGTCACCATGTCCCGCGCGGTCTCGTCATCGTCGATCATCCGCTGCTGCCGCAGATGGCTGTCGAGCTGGGTGGTAGTGGGGAAGATCGACTCGTACACGATGCGTACCTCTCATCTCCTGGAAGGTCGAACTAGGAGAGGTGAGAACATCGCGACCCAGGGGTGTGCCACTAGGCTGAGTGGTGGCTCACAGTGCGTTCACGCACACTCACGGCAACCCCTGGAGGTCCCCGATGGCGGCACCCGCGGCCGGAACCAGCGGCCCCGCCGAGCCCGACACGGGCGGCGAGGTGAATGTGTTCGCGGTGGAACTGCGCAGGTGGCGAGATGTGCGCGGACACTCGCGCGCCACGCTGGCCAAGGCCATGGGCTACGACCGCTCCTATGTTTCGAAAGTCGAATCCGGTACGGAGCGGCCATCCGAGGCGTTCGCCGCGCACGCGGAAACCGCGCTGCGCGCCGGTGGGGCGCTGCGGACCGCGTTCCGGGACTACGAGGCCCACCGCCCCGCACGCGCCAGCAGGCCCCCAGCCGCACCGGATCCGGCCGAGCAGGCCGGATCCGGGAGTCTGGTGGTCGATCACGACGACGCGACCCTGCGCTACGACGACGGCGTGTACCGACTCACCCAGCGTCGGCGCCTGGTCAACCATGGCGCCGAACCGATCAGCCGCTACCTCATCCGGATCTCCGTGGATCGGTACCCCGGCGACCCCGAGCGTTCCAACCAGCTATACGCCGAGGACCCATTAAGCTGGGATGAGATCGGGCTGCAGGCGTGGCACGGACAAGGCCGAGGCAACCCAATGGACTGGACCGCCCATCATGACCGCGCCGCGTTCAAGGAAGTCTGGCTGCTGTTCTCCGGCGACCACGGCCACTACCCGCTGTACCCGGGTGAGGCCTGCTGGATCGAGTACGAGTACACCGTCAGCGAGGAACACTGGGGCAACTGGTTCCAACGCGCGGTGCGGCTGCCGACCCGGACCTTGTCGGTGTGTCTGGACTTCCCCGCCGACCTCAGGCCTGCTGTGTGGGGGCTGCATACGTCGATGACCGCGCTGGCCATGCCGTTCGCCACCGCCATCGGCCGCGATGACACCGGGGAGCGGCACGTGTTCTCATGGTCGTGCGAAGATCCGCCGCTGCACGCCCGGTACCGGCTCGAATGGGACTTCCGCAACAGCATAGGCACAGCGGGCGAGTCGTCGGCACGTCCTAGTGAGGTGATGGCGGCCCTAGGTGTCGTGCAGGACAGCGACCCGACCCTGCGGCGAGTCGCCCGCCACTTCGACCTGCCCGCCGAAGCCGAGGAGGCCCGCAGGGTCGTGACCGCGCTGAACTCCGCGGCCGAGCGAGTCGCCCAGGCGCACGCCTTCGGCAAGGGCATGGGCATCGCTGCACCCCAGATCGGCATCGATCGGGCCGCTGCGATTGTGCGCACCCCGGACGGAGAAGCGATCACCCTGTTTAACCCAGCCATCATCGACTCCAGCGGCGAGACCGACGAGCAATACGAAGGCTGCCTGTCGTTCTTCGACGTCCGCGGCCAGGTCCCCCGCGCGCACGTCATCGACGTGGAGCACACCACGATCGACGGCACCACTCGGATCACTCGCTTTGAGCGCGGCGTCGCCCGGCTCATCGCCCACGAAATCGACCACCTGCACGGGCACCTCTATGTCGACCGGATGCGCGAAGGTGTCGACCCGATCCCAGTCGAGCAGTACCGCGGCACGGGAACCACCTGGAAATACTGAACAGACTCGCCTTGGTCCGAACACGTGGAGCCGAAGAAAGTCCGGACCCGCGGATCACACGGGCCCGGACACTGGATCATCAGTTGACGGTGACGCTGTATGTCGCCGTCGCGTTGGCCTGGCCGGACTTGTTGGTCGCGGTGACCGTGAAGGTGGACGTCCCGGCGGTGGTCGGGGTGCCGACGACGCCGCCGGTGTCCTTGTTGAGGGTCAAACCGGCGGGCAGCGCACCCGACGTGACCGCCCACCGGATGGTGGCGGGCGTGTTCGACACGGCCTTGCCCTGGTAGTACTTGCCGACGAAGCCCACCGGCATCGGTGTGGTGAGCAGCTTCGGCGTCGGCACGGACACGGTCTCCGCCGCGCCGATCGGCGCACCCGCGGCGGTGAGCTGTTGCAGCGACCAGGTCTTGCCCGCCGTGACGACGGTCAGGTGCCAGTTGGTGGTCTGGTCCCGGAACCGGGCCTTCTGGGCCTCGGTGAACGCGCCCAGGTTGCGGGCGGTCTCCCACTGCTTCACCGCGTCGAGCAGCGTCAGCGCGTTCGCGCCGCCGTTGGCGAGGCTGGAGATCGAGGTCTGGTAGCCGCCGCCCGCGTTGAGGCCGGCGCCGCGCGCGAGCTTGTTCTCCACGCTGATCAAGGTGTCCGAGCCGCCCAGGCGGATCCAGCCGAGCATGCCCGGCAGGTGGTTGACCTGGTAGAAGCCGTTGTTGTTGAACACCTGGTTCATCGACGTGCTGGCCACCTCGCCCCAGCTCGCCCTGGTGAGGGCGTCCCAGATGTTGGTGCCCATCCGGCTGGTCTCGGTGACGTGCCCGTCCTTGCGCGTGGTCTTCGCATAGGAGCCGTTGACCAGGCGGGCGAGACCGTAGTCGCCCCAACCCGACTCGAAGCACGCCTCCAGACCGTCGAAGGAGTTCGCCCGGATCCCGGTGGTGTTCCAGATGGTGCCGAACCGGGTGGAGATCTCGTCGATGATGCCAAGGCCGCCGATCGGGCCGCCGTACTGGTTGACGATGATCCGCGACGTGGTGGCGCCGGTCGCGCCCGCCGCCGCCGTGGTGCCCCACTGGGCCCGCGTCAACCCGGTCACCTGCCATTCGGTGCCGACCTGCGTGTACGAGCCGAACCCCATGATCTCGGTGCCGACCTTCAGCATCTTCCCGTAGACACCGCTGACGACGGGAGCGGAACCGTCGAGCCACATCGTGGTGTCGGCCGCCGTGAGCGGCCGAGTCAGCTTCGCCCGCCCCGCGGCGGAGAGCCGGGAGTCCGGGATGGGGCGGACATAGGAGTCGCTGGTGCTGATGAAGTCGGAGATCGTGTGCACGCCGATGTGCACGCCCTTGGCCTCGGCCTTGTCCACCAGGGTCTTGGCGGCCGCGTCACTGCTCCCGAACTGGGAGCTGAACTGGTAATGGCCGGTGGTCTGCCACGGACCGACCGAGTTGGGCAGCGAGTACATGTTGCCGATCCCCGCCGCGTTGGCGAAGGTGGCGCCCTGGTCGACGTTGTTCGTGTTCAGGTCGCTGTAGACCAGCAGCGACTGGCTGCTGGCCTGCGCCGTCCGCTGCCACTGGCCGTCCTGCGTCGGGTACGGCCTGCCCTCGGCCTGCGCGATGTACGACAGCGTGGTCATGACGAGCGCGGGAGCCGAGCCGTAAAGCGCGACCTTCGACCCGACGACCGTGGCGTCCGTGGTCAACGGGCCGACCGGGATCTGGCCCCCGGTGAGGTTCGCGCGGACGCGCTCCTTCGTGTAGTCGAACTTGAACGCCCGCAGCACCGAACCCCACGACGTCTTCGCCGCGACCGCGTCCTCCTCGATCGAGGTGTTCTGCAGGCTGTACGGGTTGCGGTTGATGTCGGCCTGCCAGCCCCACTGCGGGAAGTCCCGCGGCCAGGTGCCCTCGGTGCGGTCGTTCAGGGGCTTGAGGCCCATGGCGAACGTGCCGTCGCGCACGATGCCGATGGCCTCGCCGACGGTGTGGACGATGGACGTCGCCAGCGGGCCCCACAGCACGGCCTGCACGTCGGCGCCCGCCGCGGCGACCGCCCGGGTGACCTCGAACGTCGTGTACCCGGACTTGCCGACCAGCCGCACGTCGACCGCGATGCCGGACGCGTTGGTGAAGGTCAGCAGATCGCCTGCCCTCGTCACCGAGGTGGGCCGCTGCTGCGCGCCGTTGACCACCAGGCTGACCAGGGACGCGGCCTTGCCCGGCGCGATCCGGTCGGTGCCGGTGCGGTTGTCGATCAGGTCGACGACCGTGCCCGCGCTGTCCATGCCGACGGTCAGGTAGCCCGCGTCGACCTTCACGGTTCCGGTGATCGGGTCAGTGCCATCTGGCTTGAGCTCCCACAGCACGAAGTCGTCGCACCACGCCTCGCCGGTGGCCGCCTTCGTGCAGGAGAGGACCGCGCTCGTGGCGTTGGGGCCGGTGGCGAAGCTGACCTGGGCCCTGGCGAACCAGTCGCGCTGCGTCGGCCACGACACGTCCGCGCCACCGAACTGGGCGGCGACGAAATTCACCGTCGCGCCGCTACCGGTCCTCGGCCGGACCGTGGCGAGGTAGTTGGTGGACGGCCGGAGCCCGCTGATCTTCTGCGCCACCGACCCGGCCACGCCCGCCGAGCCGACCTTGGCCGACCTGGTGCCCGAGTTGGCCGTGGTGGAGTCCACAGTGGACGCGGTGCTCAGCGGCCAGCTCGCCAGCGAACCGGACTCGAATCCCGGGTCGGCGATCGCGATCTGGTCGGCGCGGTGCACCCGCAGGTCGTCGCACAGGCCCTCCCCGGCGGTCCCCGGCTTGGCGCACTTCACCGTGGCCTGGGTTCCGGTCGCGCGGAACGGGATCGCCAGCGGCACCCACGCCACCGTCGACGGGGCGAGCGCGCTCTGCTCAGTGCTGCCCGGCTGCGCGACGGTCAGGTACACACCCGACGCCGCGTCGGTCGTGCGACCGATCGCCGTCGCGACGTAGTCGGCGCCCGGCACCAGCCGGGTCAGCGTCTGCGACACCGAACCCGCGACACCCGCGGTCAGCTTGGCCGCGTACTGGCCGGTGACGGCCGTGGTGGAGATCGCCGCGCCGGAGTTGGTGTAGCCGGCGAGCGTGCCAGTCTCGAAGCCCGGGTTCACCACGAGGTTGGTGCCCAGCGGGCCTTCGAGATTCGTGACCGCGACCTGCACCGCGTCCAGCGTCACCGGCTTGGTGTTCTTGGTGACGATCTGGAACCGGTGGTTGCCCGCGGGGAGGCCGGACTTGGTGTAGACGGACTTCGTCACGGTCCTGGTCGCGGCGTAGAGGTTGACCGCGCCGTCGAGGACACCGTCGATGTAGACGTCCGCCTCACCCTGGTTCGAGTCGGTGATCGAGTACCAGCTGACGCTGGTACCGGTGAACGGCACCGTGGCGGTGGCGCCCGCGGTGGCCGCGTTGTGGCAGGTGCCCGACCAGCAGCCGCCCGGGTTGGAGCTGGTGAACCCGGTGTAGGTGGCGCTGGGGTGTGCGTCGTCGATCAGGGTCTCGGCCAGCGGCACCGTGATAAATCGGTCGATGGTCACCCAGGCCGAGTTCTGCGTCGTGATGGTGATCGTGTGCTCACCGTTGGCGGTGCCGATCGGCAGCACCGGGCTGGTGTAGACCGGCACGTCGACGCTACGGGTGGCGGCGTAGAGGTTCACCGTGGTCGCGGGCCCGCCGTCGATCGAGACCGAGGCGATGCCCTGGTCGGCGCCCTTGACGCCGCGCCAGGTGATGCTCGCGCCCTTGAAGGTGAATGTCGCGGTCCGCCCGGCCGCGTTGGCGTTGTGGCAGGTTCGGTTGTAGCAACCGCCCGGATCGACGTCGAGCCAGGAGCCCCCGCCGTAGGTGATCGCGAGATCACTGTCGTCGAAAGTGTCCACAGTGGCCTGAGCGGTGGACACCCCGGGCAGCACGGCCACGACAGTGCCGAGCGCGACGGCGCCTGCGGCCAAGAGCGCGGTGGTCCGGCTCCTTGCTAGTAATCGACGCATGACTTCCTCACTGGTGCAGGGGTTGGGTCTACGCAGGTGACGCTTGACCCTCGGCGAAGTACTGGACGAGGTTCTCCGGCAGGGGCGGGATCTGAACCGGGACGCCGCCACCGCGCAGTGACTCGGTCGCCGCGCAGCCTGCCGCGACCGCCTCCCTGGCCGCGACCGGGGAGGTCAGCGTCGGGCCGCCGTGCCGGACGAACTCGAGGAACTCGGCCACCAGCAGCGGGTCCGCGCCGCCGTGGTTGTCGTCGGAGCCACCGACGCCGACGATCATGTCGGCGTCGGACCGGTACTCCGAGCGGCGCTGCCACACCTTCACCTCGGCGCCCAGGCCGTCGCCGAAGTTCTCCAGCCTGCCCTCGGTGCCGATGACGGTGTAGTTGCGCCAGTAGTCCGGGGTGAAGTGGCATTGCTGGTAGGCGGCGAACACGCCGTTGTCGAGCCGCGCGTTGAGCTGGCTGATGTCCTCGACGTCGACGACGGGGTTCAGCCCGGTGTGGCTCAGCGGTGGCCAGTTGTCATGCGAGAGCCAGTCGATCATCCGCTCGCCGGTGCGGTCGCGCCGGTCGGTGATCTCGCCATAGACGACAAGTCCGCCCAACGCGTTGACCAGCCTGCTCGCCCCGCCCGCGAGCCAATGGATGACGTCGAGGTCGTGCGCGGCCTTCTGCAGCAGCAGGCTGTTGACCCGGCGCCGGTCGGCGTGCCAGTCCTTGAAGTAGTAGTCACCGCCGTTGCCGACGAAATGTCTGCACCACACCGCTTTCACCGCGCCGATGGCACCGTCGAGGATGAGGTCCCGCATGGCTCGGACCACCGGCATGTGGCGCATGTTGTGCCCAACGTACAGCCGGGCACCGGTCCTCCTGGCCGTACGCAGCAGGCGATCACACCCCTCAGTGGTGATCGCCATGGGCTTCTCCAGGAACGTGTGGACGCCCGCCTCCAGCGTCCGGACCGCGATCGGCTCGTGGGTGTCGTCCGGGGTCAGCACGAAGACCGCGTCGACTCCCTCGTCGAGCAGGTCGTCCAGCGAGGTCGTGGCGCGGACGTCGACGCCGAAGCGCTTCGGCGCCTGTTCCAGCGCGTCCGGGTCGGTGTCGCACACCGCGACGACCGCCGACCCGGCACCGGGCTGGTGGGCCAGATCGGCGAGGGTGCTGCGGCAGCCGAGGCCGATCACGCCCAGTCTTAGGTCCGACAACGGGTTCAGCCTTTCAGTCCGGACATCGCGATGCCCTGGATGAATCGCTTCTGCAGCACCACGAACGCGATGATCATGGGCAGGGACGCGAGCAGGGAACCGGCCATCATCAGCGGGAGGTCGTTGTTGACCTCGTGCGCGCCCTGCAGGAAGGCCAGGCCCGCCGACAGCGGCATCAGCTTCGGGTCGTTGTTGACGACCAGCGGCCAGAGCAGGTCGTTCCACGACCAGATGATGGTCAGGATCGCCAGCGCGACCATGCCCGGCTTGGCCAGTGGCGCCATGACGAGCCAGAACGTCTGCCACGGGTTGCACCCGTCGAGGCGGGCCGCCTCCTCCAACTCGACCGGGATGCCCGCGAAGAACTGGCGCATCAGGAACGTGCCGAACGCGCTGAACATGCCGGGCACGATGAGCGCCTGGATGGTGTTGAGCCAGCCGAGGTCCATCATGATCTGGTACTGCGGCAGGAGGATGAGCTGCGACGGAATCATCAGCACCGAGAGCAGCAGCACGAAGATCACGTTGCGGCCGGGGAACCGCAGCCGCGCGAAGGCGTAGCCCGCCATCGAGCACAGCACGACCTGGGCCACCGTGCGCCCCGTGGTGAGCAGTACGGAGTTGAGGAACTGCTCGCCGAACGGGATCTCCGTGAAGATCTTGGTGAAGTTCGAGAACTGCCAGTGCTCGGGAAGCAGCTTGGGCGGCACGCTCTCGGAGTCGGCCTTGGTGCGCACGGCGGTGAGCACCTGCCACACGAACGGTGTCATCATGGCGATGGCGCCCGCGATGAGCACGGTGTGCGTCACGAAGTGGCGCGGGCGCGCGGTCGCGCGCGGTTCAGGCACCGGTCGTGGCGACTCCGCCTCGGCGCGGACCATGGTCTGCTCAGACATAGTGCACCCAGCGTTTCTGCAGCCGGAACTGGACCGCGGTGATCGCCATCATGAAGACGAGCAGTACGCACGCCATGGCCGCGGCGGCGCCCTTGTCGTTCTCCATGAACGCCTTCTCATAGAACAGGTAGACGATGGTCCGGCTCTCCACCGTCGCCGGGTTGGTCGGCCCGAGGATCATGTAGAGGACGTCGAAGGCCTGCAATGAGGCGATCACGGTCAGCACGGCCACGAAGAAGATGCTGGGCGTCAGCAGCGGCAGCGTGATCGAGCGGAACTGGCGGATCTTGGACGCGCCGTCGATCTCCGCTGCCTCGTACAGTTCCTTGGGGATCGCCTGGAGCCCGGCCAGGAAGATCACCATGTTGTAGCCGACCGTCATCCACACCGCGATGACGGCGATGGCGTACAGCGCGAACCGGCTGTCGGAGGCCCAGTTCTGACCGGGGATCCCGACGAACGAGAGCACATGGTTGATCAGCCCGTGGTCTCCGTTGTAGAGCCACTTCCAGACCATCGCGATCGCCGCGGGCATGGTCACGACCGGCAGGAAGTAGAGCGCCCGGTAGACGCCGACACCGCGCAGGTTCCGCTGGTTCAGCAGCGCCGCGACCACGATCGCCAGCGGAATACCTGCCACCACGATCGCGCTGTAGACCAGCGTGTTCTTGACCGCGCGCAGCAGTTCGTCGTCCTCGAACAGGGCCACGTAGTTCGCCAGGCCGGTGAACTCGCTCCCGCCGAAGGGACCCCACGTGGTGAAGCTGTAGTACCCCGTCTGGAACACCGGCCACAGGTAGAACACCGCGAGACCGGTGACGAGCGGCGCGATCATCAGCGCCGCCCACCACCGATCGTCACGTGCGCGCCGCCGTGGTGTGGCAACGCGCGCCACTCACTTCTCCTTGGCCAGGGCGGCGTTCATGTCCGCCGCGAGCTTCTTGGCGGCCTCGTCGATCGGCGTCGTGCCCGCCCACGCGGCGGTCAGGATGTCGGTCTCCATCTTGTTCCACACCGCGGCGTTCTTCGAGATCGGGTACGGCTTGGCGTAGGCCAGCTCGTCGATGTAGGCCTTCAGGTTGAACTGCGGCATCGACTTCACCCACGTCTCGGTGAGGCCGTCGTAGGCGGGGATGACGGTGCCGGTCTCGGCCTGGATCTTCGCGGCGGTCTCCGAGCCGAGGAAGTTCGCGAACTTCGTCGCCTGCTTCGGGTACTTGGTCTTGGCGTAGACGACGTTGCCGAGACCGTGGATGACGGTCGCGCGCTGCTTGCCCTGCGGCAGCACCGCGACGTCGACGATGTCCTTGATCGCGGGGTTCTTGTTGAACTCCGCCGCGTTCCAGGAGCCGCCCCAGTACATGGCGATCTTCTCGGACATGAACATGGTCACCGGGTGGGTGTCGGTCATCGCGGCCTGGCTGGGCGACGCGCCGTTCTTGATCAGGTCGGTCCAGATCTTGAGGCCCTCGATGGAGGCCGGGTCGTCGAAGCCGGACTTCTTGCCGTCGGCGGAGATCACCGAGCCGCCCGCCTGCAGGATGGTGTCGTAGTAGTTCTCCTGCCCGGTCAGCAGCGCGGCCACACCGAAGGTGCCCTTGGCCGGGTCGGAGAGCTTCTTGGCCGCGTCGGTGAAGGTCTGCCAGGTCCACGTGTCGTCGGGGTACTTGACCCCGGCGGCGTCGAACATCTTCTTGTTGAACCAGAGGCCGACGGTGTCGAAGTCCTTCGGGACGCCGTACTGCTTGCCCTCGTAGCTGTAGAGCTCCTTGAGCGCGGACGGCCACTTCGCCGCGTCGGCGGCGTTCTGGTCCGACAGCGGCAGGAGCTGGCCGTTGGACGCGAAGAACTGGAAGTTGGGGCCGTTGAGCCAGAACACGTCCGGGGCGTTGCCCGCGGTCGCGGCGGTCCGCAGCTTCGTCTGGTACCCGTCGTTCGTCGTCGGGGTGACCTGGATGTCGACCTTGATGTTCGGATTGGCCTTGGTGAACTCGTCGGCGATCTTGCGCAGCGTCGCCTCCTGCTTGGCGTCCCAGATCGCGTAGCTGAGGGTCACCGGCCCGTCGTCGGCGCTCCCGCCGGTGTCCGATGACGACGACGAACATCCGCCGAGTGCCAGTGCCGCTGTGACGAACGCCGCCGCCGCTGTGAACAACTTCTTGCCCATGTCTTGCCTTCCTGGTTTGCGATGATCAAGAGCCAGCGGGAACTTCGGCGTCCAACTGCTCCTCGATGACGTCCGGTAACCCGACTCCGGGTTCAACCGGGGCGTGCACCAGTCCGTCCGGCCCGACACACGCCTCGGGCTCGATGGGGTTGCTCGTCACCAGCGACTCGTAGTAGGTCGTGTTGGCGATGGCCATGCAGAGATGGCGGGCTTCCGGGCCGCCGCCGTGCACCTCGGCGCGCAGCATGAACGAGTCGGCCAGGTGGGCAACGCGCAGCGCGCCCGTCAGCCCGCCCTTGTAGCGGGCGCTGGTCCGCACGTGCGTGGCGCACCCGGCTGCGATGAAATCGGCGATGTTGTGGTGCACGCCGTCGGAGGTCTCCCCGACGAGCAGCGGGATGTCGACGCGCTCACTGAGCCACCGGTGCGCGGTGACGCTGAACTCGCGCATCGGCTCCTCGTACCAGCGGTAGTCCGCCGCGCTGAGCGCCCGCCCGAGGTAGATCGAGTCCGCGAGGTCGAACCCCGCCGAGCCGTCGTACATCAGCTCGACGTCGGGGCCGACGTGGTCGCGCAGCGCGGACGCGAGCTTCGCGTCGCGGCGGGCGTCACCCCACGCGTGCAGCTTGATCGCGGAGAAGCCGCGCTCCAGACACTGGTCGGCCACGTCGAGGTACTCGGCGACGCTGTCGAACGTCGAGGTCGAGGCGTAGGCCGGGATGGCGTGCCGGAAGGTGCCCATCAGCTGGTGGGCGGGCTGGCCGACCTGCTTGCCCGCCCAGTCCCACAGGGCGACGTCGACCAGGCCGAGCGCGTAGATGGGCATCTCCTCGATGCGGTCGAGCTCCCACACCTGGTGCCACAGCAGCTCACGGTCAGTGGCGTTGCGCCCGATCAGCGCCGGACCGAGCAGCCGCTCGACCAGGTCGATGACGATGCCGCCGTGCGGGTCGAAAGCGCGCCCCCGGACACCGTCCTCGGTGACGATCTCCAGGACCGCCCCGACGGTGTCCGTGCTCGGCGACCCCGGCAGGCCGTCCCGCCACTTGAAGGCGGGCTTGGGCGCCGGGACCACGACGGGCCTGGCGACGAGGTCGACTATCCGCACCGCAACTCCTAACATGTATGACGTCATATCAGCAGATGACTTATCTTTACACAAGGCCGCGCTACACTTCGAGCAGCGATTTCCAGGAAGGCGGACCACTCCGTGACCAACCAGGCCGCGTTCCGATCCGGCGGTGGCAGACCCCGTCCCGCCCGGCTCGCCGTGTCCGTCGTCCACGACCTGATCGACGCGGTCGTCGGCGGCAAGATCGATGTCGGCGAGGCTCTTCCCGGCGAGCAAGCGCTCTGCGAGGAGTTCCAGGTCAGCCGGATCGTCATCCGCGAGGCCATGCAGTCGTTGCGGCAGAAGGGCCTGGTGGTCATCCGACAGGGCCACGGCACCGTGATCGCGCCCGCCGCGCAGTGGAACCCGCTGGACGAGGAGGTGCTCGACGCCCGCCTCCGGCACGACGAGTCGCTCACCGTGCTGAACAACCTGATCCAGGTGCGGGTGGCTCTCGAATGCGAGATGGCCGCGGCCGCGGCGCTGCGGCGAACCGATGAGCAGGCCGCCGAACTGGACCGGATGCTCGCCGTGATGGACACCGCGCGCGGCGACCACGAGCGCTACCTCGCCCTCGACCTGGAGTTCCACGACCTGGTCATGGAGTTCTCCGGCAACGACGTCGGCCGAGCCGTCGTGGCGGGCATCCACGGCCACGCCAGGGCCAGCACCAGGTACTCCGGCGGCACACCGACGGCCGCGCACCTGCGGCACGCACAGGCCGGTCACGCCGAGGTCGCCGCGGCGGTCGGGTCCGGCGACGAGGAAGCCGCGCGGGCGGCGATGCGGTCGCACATCCTGGAGTCGTGGCAGCGCAAGTCCGGCCACAAGGCGGGCGGCGACAAGCACCGCTGAGCACCGGGGGGCCACTGGATCTCCATCGGTCACTGGGAAAGGTGACGTGGGGGCCGCGGACCAGACGGCCCCCACGTCGGCTCACACCGACTAGTAGGGCTGGAACTCCGCGAGCCCGACGTTGCTGCCCGCGCCGCCTGCGACCTGGAACCGCACCCAGGTCACCGACCTGCTCGGGAAGGTCACCGAGTACGCCGACCCGTCGTTCGGAATGCCCGACACCGGCACCGAAGTGCCGTCGCTGAAGCTCAGCGTCCCGCCCTTGGCCCAATCCGTCGAGTTAGGACGGTCGCGGAAGACCACCCCGCCCACCGGCTTCGCCGACGGCCAAGCCAGGCGCAGCCACGGGTTCACCTCGGCGAGGGAGGCCCACTCGGTATCGACACTGCCGTCCAGGGCGTTGCCGGGCACGTAGCGGCCGTCGTACTCGGTCGACGCGGTCGCGGTGGCCGATGCGGCCAGGTTCTCCGCGGCGAACACCTGCAGCTCCGAGAGGCCGACATTGCTTCCAGCCCCGCCGCTCACCTGGAACCTGACCCAGGTCGCCGACCGGCTCGGGAAGGTCACCGAATACGCCGAGCCGTCGTTCGGGATACCGGACACCGGCACCGAAGTGCCGTCGCTGAAGCTCAGCGTCCCGCCCTTGGCCCAGTCCGTCGAGTTGGGACGGTCGAACAGGGTGACCCGGTTGACGGTCTTGGCCTCCGACCAGTCCAGCCGCAGCCACGGGTTGACCTCGCCGCGCGAAGCCCACTCCCCCATCTCGTGCTGCCCGGTGACACCGTCGACGGCCTTGGCCGCGGCGAAGCGGCTGTCGTACGTCGAGGAAGCCGACGCGGTGGCCGACCTGGCCAGGTTCGGCTCGGCGAAGACCTTGATCTCCGACAACCCGACGTTGGGCCCGCTGCCGCCCTTGACCTGGAACGTCATCCAGCTCACGGACCTGGCCGGGAAGGTGATCGTGTGCGGGGTGCCGTCGTTGGGGATGCCGGTGACCTCGACGCTGGTGCCGTCGCTGAAGCTCAGCGTGCCGCCCTTGGCCCAGTCGCCGAGGTTCGGACGGTCGTACAGCGTCACCCGGCCGACCTGCTTGGCGCCGGTCCAGTCCAGCCGCAGCCACGGGTTCGACTCGCCCTTCGCGGCCCACTCACTGAAGCCGTCCTGCTGGGCGAGGTCGTCGATGGCGTTGCCGACGAGGTAGCGGCCGTCGTACTCGGTGGACGACGTCGGCGTGGCCGAGCCCGCCAGGTTCACCTCACCCGCCGGGTCGGTGTTGCCGACGAACACCGCCTCCGGTGAGCCGATCGCTGTGCCGTCGGCGGCGAGCTGCTGCAGGTTCCACCGCGATCCCGCCGTGACGACGGTGAGGTGCCAGTACGTCCTGAGGTCCTTGAGCCGCGCGCGCTGCCCCTTGGTGAAGGCACCGGCGTTGCGCACCTGCTCCCACAGCTTGATCGCGCCGAGGATCTCCGCCCGCTGGGACAGGGAGTTGATCGCGCCGACGGAGGTCTGGAAGCCGACGCCCGCGTTCCACGACGCCATCTTGGACAGCTTGTACTCGGTGTCGAGCACCGAGTTCTGCAGGTGCGACCAGCCGAGCATGCCGGGCAGCAGGTTCCGCTGGGCGTAGGAGTTGTTGTAGTAGCGCTGTGTCCACGGTGTGGGCCCCTCCTCGCCCCAGCTGATCCGGGTCTGCGCGTCCCAGGTGCCCGGGGTGAGGTTGCTGGCCTCGGAGATGAAGTCGTCGGTCGAGGTCATCTGCCGGTACATGCCGTTGACCATGCGGTTGGTCCCGTAGGTGCCGTAGCCCGCCTGCGACGCGGTCTCCATGCCGTCGAACGACATGGCCTTGATGCCGGTGGTGTTCCAGATCGTGGACAGCCGCGTCGCGATCTCGTCGATGATCGGCAGGCCGCCGACGACACCGCCGTACTGGTTGCCTACCAGTCGCGCGACGGTAGTGCCCGTGGCGTACGAAGCGGCGGTCGTGCTCCAGATTTTGCGTGTTCCCCCACTGAGCTTCCATTCTGTCGAGCTGATCTGGGTGATGGTGTTGTACGACGCGATCTCGGCGCCGATCTGGATGTACTTGAACAGGGCGTTGCGGAACGGGGCGTCGACCGTGACGTAGATGTCGGTGCCGGTCGCGTCCAGCGGCCGGGTCAGCGTCGCGTAGCCGCCCTTGACCAACCCCGCGTGCGGGGTGGGGGTGGTGTAGGCGTCGCCAGGGTCGATGAAGTTGGACAGCGTGTGCACACCGACCTTCACACCATAGGTCGCCGCGGTCGCCACCAGCTGGGCCGCCGCCGTGTCCGAGCTCCCGAACCGGGAGTCGAACTTGAAGTGTCCGTTGTGGACCCAGGGGCCACCCGCGCCGTAGAGCCCGTAGACGTACTTGATCCCGGCGGCGTTCGCGTACTGGCTCGCTTGGGCGACGTTGGTCGTGTTCAGGTCACTGAGCACCAGGAAGGACTGGCCGGATGCCTGGGACTTCTTGTCCCACACCCCGTCGACCATCGGATGGATCAGACCCTCACCGGTCTGCACGGCCGAGATCGTGTCGAGCGCGGTGGGCGTCGCGGCGCCGAACAGCGCGATCTTCGAGCCTACGATCTTCCCCGCGGTGCCGGGGAGCGCGTCGTGCGGCTGGTTGGGCATCCGCAGCCCGCCGACGCTCGCGTGGCGCACCCGCGGCACGGAGTGGTCGTAGGTGTAGGACTGCAGGATGCTGCCCCACTTCGTCCGCGACGCACTCTCCTTCACGAAGGGCATCGGCGTGGTGTAGGTCGGATCCTCGTAGGTGAGACCGTTGTACTCCTCGACCCAGCCGCCGACGGTCTTGTCGTTGAGCTGCTTGATACCGATGGTGAAGTCGCTGTCATAGACGACGCCCGCCGCCTCGCCGACGGTCTTCGTTATCGACGTGGTGACTGGCCCCCACATCATTACCGAGACGTCCACATTGGCGGGCGCGGTCAGCTCGGTGACCTCGAAGGTGGTGTACGCGGACTTGAGCTGCGCCTTGACTTTGACATGCGCGCCGACCCCGCCGAAGGTGAAGTCGTAGACGCCGGTCGCCGCGTCGTGGGTGAGGCCGGTCGGCACCTGCTGGGCGCCGTTCGCGACGATCTGGATCAGCGACCGGCGGTGGTCGGCGGAGCTGTACTCCCTGGCCGTGACCTTGTCGGTCAGGCTGGTGACCACGCCGGTGTCGCTCAGCGCGATCCGGAGTCTTCCCGCGTCGATCGAGAAGCCCGCCGCCGCGTTCGCAGGCATGGCGGGCAGGACCGCCGCGAATATGGACAAACCGAGAACGGACGCCAGAAAGCGTTTGGCAACCACCGACACACTCCTCTGCAGGGACGAGCGCGAACCTCGCTTGCATACAAGCGGGTGTATCATGTCATACAAGTGGTCGCCGTCACAACGGTCGCCCGCACGAACTTGAACCGCGGCGCGACAGCGGGAAACCGTTGTCGCGCCGCGGTTCACGCTCCCGCTCAGGCCTGGTTGAACGGCAGCGTGTAAGGGAAGCCGGTGAACTGCGTGGCTCCGGTCGCGGTGGGGTCGGTGTCCCAGCTCCAGCACTCGAGCACGTACTTGTCGGTGACGGGATCGACCGTGACGATGCCGTAGCCCTCACGTTTCAGTGCCCGGTCGTAGATGTACCGTCCGCCGCTGCCGTACGCGGCGATGTACTGCGCCTCGGTGACCTTGGGCTGCACCGTCGCGAGCACGCGCAGCCGGTTGCCGAACGCGTCGGTCCAGTCGCCGGTGTAGGGCACCCCGGCGCGCCCGTTCGGCAGGGCCGCGGTCGGTTCGAACCACCGCTGCCAGTGGGACATGCCCGCGGGCGGGGTGAACTGGAGTGGGCCGTCGGTGTAGGTCGTGATGCCGTGGCGCACCAGCGAGCCCTGGTGCTGGTCACCGGACACCAGCAGGGCGCCCGCGTCCTTGGCCAACTGGAGCGCAAGGTCACGCTTCGACTTGGGGAACCCGTTGCTGTCGTAGTCGGCCCACCCGACCCGGTTCCTCGTCTGCATCCCCGCCCACACCGTCTGGGTGAGGATGACCTTCGGCTGACCGGGGTGCATCGACTTCCACGCGCGCAGCATGTCCTCCTGGCGCTGCCCGAGCAGGTGCCGCGAGGCGTCGTCGGCATAGGGCAGGCCGTTGGCGTCACGGCCGTCGTCGTCGGTGTTCTTGAACTTGCGGTCCTCCAGCAAGGCGAAGCTGACGCCACCGTAGGAGAAGGCCGTGTAGTAGACGCCGGTGCCGCGCAGGACCGGGGTGGGATCGTAGGGATCCGGATTGTGTCCGCACTGGGTGCGTTCGACGATGTTCACCCAGCGGGCGCTGTTGGCGTACCCGCCCTTGTTGATGTCGCCGCCCGGGGCCGCCGCGCCGGACCATCCCCAAAGGTTGCCCTGGTAGACGTCGTGGTCGTCGACCTGCGCGTATGACGGGACGTTGCTGGTCAGGTCGCGGAACGCCCACAGCCACAGGTAGTAGCGGTACAGGTAGTCGAGGTCTGGGTCGGTGGTGGAGCGGTCGGGACTGGTCGGCGAGCTCTCGTAGACCTGGTCGCCCTGGACCAGCAGGACGTCGGGGTTGTGCTTGCGAACGTTGGCGATCAGCGTGGTGAACGGGAAGTACATGCTGTCAGCGGTGAACGTCCCGAGCCGCTTCTCCCCCGCGAGCCGCGGCGTCCCGTCGGAAGCCCGGTCGAGCGGACGGGCGACAGCCAGCACACAGTTGACCGCGGCGAGCTTCACCGCCCGGTTCACCGGCGCGGCGGGCACCTTGCCGTAGTACGGATAGCTGGTGTTGTAGCCGTGGATCACGCGGTATTCCCACGCCCGCGAGGAGTCCCAGCCGGACACCCGGAGCTGGGCGACGTAGCCCTCGGTCTTGATCGTGGTGGTCGCGACGTCCTTCCACGTGCCGTCGGCCTGCTTGAGGGCCAGATAGACGGTCTGGTTCTGCGCCGCGTCGACCGGGAACAGCTGTGCGGTCATCTTCAGCAGCGGCCCGGCCGCGGTGTCGGACACGCTGAACAGGGTGCCCAGCACCGGGCCGGTCGCCCGCTCGGGATGAACCGAGACGCCCGCGCCGTCCACCACCATGTCCCGGAACCAGTAGGTGGCGCCCGGACTGGTCGGGAACTCGTGGGAAACCACACCGAACGCGCCCCGGACGCGCCCGGGGGCCAGGTTGTCCAGTGTGCTCTGGGCTAGCTGGACCCCGTCCGAAGTCCGGGTCGCGGTGGCGGTCAGCTTGACAAGACCGGCCGTGGTCCCGGCGGTGATCGCCAGGCGCAGCGTCACGTCGTCACCGACCACCCGGTCCGGCCCGTCGACGACCGTGCCGCCCAGGTTGGCGTAGGTCAGCTGGTTGACGTCGTCGGCGTGGTCGAGGAACTCGATCGTCCCGCTGCCCCGGTAGGCCACGAAGAGCCCGCCGTTGGTGCCGCCCGCCGCGTGGGCCAGCACGGCGGCGCGATAGTCGAGCTGCCCCGCGCCGACGCCGACGAGGAACCCGGAGAAGCCGTTGCCCGGGGTCAGCTGGCCGGTCCGCACCGAGAGCACCGCGCCGACCGGGGCGGCCCCGATCTCCGCGGTGAGCACCATCATCGTGCGGCCCGCGCGCTTGCCCGGCGCGGCGACGCATTCGATGACGCCCTTGTTGTTGCGCCAGTCCTGAAGCCGGTTGCCCCACCATTCCGGGCTGATCCAGCTCCGGACGAACTTGGTCTCCACCCACGGCCGGTAGGGCGCCGCCACCGCGGCGGCCGAGCCGACGCGGGCGGCCGTGGCGCCCACGACCGCGGCGCCCACCACCCCGCCAAGCACTGTCCGCCTACTGACCTGCTGACCGCTGTCCCGCATCGGTGACGCCTCCATGATCGGCCGAACCCTGACGCTGCTTGGACACCTGGCCTATGACACGCCCATGATGTCGGTCTTCCAGTTGGTGTAGCTGGGGTACTCGCCGCGCATCCACAGGACGCTCATCGGCCCGTTCTCAGTCATTCCAACGGGTTTGACCGGCCGGACGTTGAGCACGGTCGATCCGCTGGTGATGGCTTCGGAGGTCCAGGAGACGCCGCCGTTCGCGGTGCGCCAGCGCTCGATCTCGTGCCGACCGCCCGTGACCTGGCGGGAGAGCAGGACGACGCTCGGGTCGCTGTCGTCGAGGGTGATCCCGCCCGAATAGTTGTTCTCGTAGAGGTCACCGCTGATGGTGGGGCCCGCGGCGACGATCTCGGTGTCGAACCAGCTGGTTCCGGTCCAGCGCGCGTAGCGGTAGCGGTGGTCGCTGTTGGTCGGGAAGTTGGCGTAGACCAGGACGGGCTTGCCGTCCTTGCCCTCGGCGACGTCGTGGATCCAGGCCTTGGGGCGGTTGGTGGCGTCGTACACCAGGTCGCCCTGGTCGGGCCGGATGGTGGTGCCCCACGGACCGATGACCGTTCCGTCCGCCTTGTGCAGGTTCTTGTCGACGGAGCTGTAGTACATGTAATAGATGTTGTTGTGGTAGTCGCGCGGGTGCCCGTTGGTGAAGGCGAAGTGGATCTTGTCGACGCCGTTGCTCGCGGTCTTGAAGTACGGCCGGTGCCCGTCGCCCGCGCTGATCATCGTCTTCGCCGGGGTCCAGATGTCGCTGCCGGTCGTGGTCGTGAAGCACGGCTTGAAGTTCGCGCCGCGGAAGAACAGGTAGAGCTTCCACGGTTCGGTGCTCAGCTGCAGCCCGTGGGTGTAGCTGGTTCCGCTGCCACCGTCCACATTGGTGGTGATCTTCTTGACCGACTCGAAGGAGCTGATGTCCTCCGGGCGCGATGAGCGGCGGTAGAAGATGCCCGCCGTCTGGTTGTGCCCGGTCCAGAACAGGACGACCCGCCGGTCCGGCCGGATCACGAGGCAGGGGTTGTTGTGGTCGTCGATCTGGAATCCGGTCTGGACCACGGTGCGCGTGAGCTGGTTGGTGGTGTGGTCGTACTGGGCGACGACGATCTCACCGAGCGAGTTGATGTAGCCGATGTAGGTCCGCTTGTATGTTCCCTGGTAGTGCACCGCGCGAGGGTCGCCGAACCAGCACCACGCGCCCTTGGGGCCCACTATCGTCCTGGCCGGATCGGCCGCCTCGGCGAGCCCGGCGGACGCGCCGATGATCGGGACGCTCAACGCGGCCCCGGCGGCGAGCCTGGCGAACGCTCGGCGGGAGAGGGCTGAGTTGTCGGTCACGATGACTCCTCGGAGTTACGCGGAAACCGTTAGGCAAGCGCTTTCCGGCACGGTATACAACCCGATATCCCTAGGCAAGGGCTTTCCTTTGCTCGGAAGTCGGGGTATAGCCGTGGCGGATGGCGTTCACGCGCGCGTTTGGGCACACGAATCCGGCCGCTGCCCGCACTGCCGCATCACGCGCCGCAAGGGCGCGCCTGGTACCTCGGCGCGCGCGACCCGGACCGCGGGCCGCCGGGTCATGGTCGGCAAACGTTCAAGGGCCGGACCGACCTCGGTCTATTGGGCGCGCGACAGCTCGACATAGGCCAGTCCCGGTCGGGATCGCGGTACGAGCTGCCGCGTTGGCAGACCCTGGGGCCGACCAGCCCCGTGCCCACCGCGAACGCCCTCGCGGCTCGCGGGGCGACGGTGCTGTTCATGGTCGGCCGCTGCCTGCCGGTTGGGTCAGCGCCTGCCGGTGCCCTCGGGGACACCGTCGCCCGGGCTGCTCCCCGGGTCCTCGGTCAGGTACGCGTGCACGTGCCCGTGGCCCGCCTCGATGTTGATCACATCCAGCTGGATGGCCGCCGCCGACCAGGTCCGCATCGCCAGGGTGCGCTGTTCGCCCGCCAGGCGGAGCAGTCTGGCCTTGTCGGGTTCGGCGACGCCGACCGCGATGTCGAAGGTGTCGACCGCCGCGGCCAGCTGGCCGACCGCACTGCGCAGCGCGACCCGGGTGACGTTCACGCCGTTGCCCGCGGACGGCGAGTCCTTGTGCCGCTCGACCTCCGCCGTCAGCACCTCCCGCCAGCCCTTCACCTCGTCGGCCGTGGGCGCGCGCAGCGGCTCCTTGCCGACGGGGACGACGGCAGCCATGCCGGTGAGCACCGGCGTGATCCGGTCGCGGCCACCCTTGGCGAGGTCGCTCAGCACCACGGTCTGCGCCTTGTCGCGGTCCTTCTCCTCCTGCTGGAACTCGGCGATCCTGCGGTCGGTCGAGTTCGGACCGGCCGTCACGGCGCTGATCAGGAAGGCGGCGGCGAAGCCGAGGACGAACGCCATGACCAGACCGGTGACGGGCACCCAGGCCCGACGACGCGACGAACGCGGATCGGGATCGGCGGCCATCGTCCAAGCCGCGGTCTTGACCTTCGCCATGGTTCTTCCTCTCGTGCGGGGAAATCCGGTGGACACCGGTGGCCCCGGCCCGCTCGCACGCGGTCCGGGGCCACCGACATCCGTCAAACCGCTAGCCGATGGTCCACTTCTGGTTCGCGCCACCGTGGCACGACCAGATGATCAGCCGGGTCCCGTTGGCGGTACCGCCGCTGCTGGCGTCCAGACACTTGGTCCCGTTGCGGATGGACCCGTCTGCCTGCACCGACCAGCTCTGGTTCGCCGCACCGGTGACACAGGTGTTGACACCGGCGAACGTGCCGTTGACCTGGCCGCCGCCGACGACCTCGAGGCACCGGCCACCCGTCTGCAGCGTGCTGCCGACCGACGTCCA
>Ga0247823_10000340_pt1 | contig 40835 bp, 39 predicted proteins | sample 13C_PalmiticAcid_2_FD_192426 | JGI IMG/M metagenome (GOLD analysis project Ga0247823, IMG submission 192426) | Soil microbial communities from agricultural site in Penn Yan, New York, United States - 13C_PalmiticAcid_Day30 | ecosystem: Environmental > Terrestrial > Soil > Agricultural land... | reverse complement strand
CGGGCATGGAGCCGATATAGGTCCGGCGGTGGCCGCGGATCTCGCTTTCGTCACGCACGCCGCCCAGCGACATGCGGACGTATTCCCGCCCCGTCGCCTTGGCGATCGATTGCGCCAGCGAGGTCTTGCCGACGCCGGGAGGTCCCACCAGGCACAGGATCGGGCCCTTCAGGCTGCCGGTGCGCGCCTGGACGGCCAGATACTCGATGATCCGTTCCTTGACCTTCTCGAGGCCATAGTGATCCTCCTCGAGAATGTCCTCGGCCTTCTGCAGGTCGATAGGCTTGGTCTTGGCCTTGCCCCACGGCACGGACAGCAGCCAGTCGAGGTAGTTGCGGACGACGGTGGATTCCGCCGACATCGGCGACATGTTGCGCAGCTTCTTCAGCTCCGCCTCGGCCTTGGCGCGCGCCTCCTTGGACAGCTTGGTCTTGCGGATGCGCTTTTCGAGTTCCAGCAGCTCGTCGCGCGTGTCGTCGGTCTCACCCAGCTCGCGCTGGATCGCCTTCATCTGCTCGTTCAGATAATATTCGCGCTGGGTCTTCTCCATCTGGCGCTTCACGCGCGAGCGGATCTTCTTCTCGACCTGAAGGACGCTGATCTCGCCCTCCATCAGGCCATAGACCTTCTCCAGACGCGCCGGCACGTCGATGGTCTCCAGCAGGCCCTGCTTGTCGGCGATCTTCACCGACAGGTGGGCGGCCACGCTGTCGGCCAGCTTGGACGGGTCGTTGATCTGGGGGATGGAGCTGAGGGCCTCGGGCGGGACCTTCTTGTTCAGCTTCACATAGTTTTCGAACTGCTCGATCACCGCGCGCAGCAGGGCCTCGCTCTGCGAGGCGTCGCCTTCTTCATCGGCGATCTCGACGGCCTCGGCCTCGTAGTAGTCCTCGCGGTCGGTAAAACGGAGCAGGCGCGCGCGGCCCTTGCCCTCGACCAGAACCTTCACGGTGCCGTCGGGCAGCTTCAGCAGTTGCAGCACCGTCGCCAGCACGCCGGTCTGATAGATGGCGTCCGCCGCCGGATCGTCGTCGACGGAGTTCTTCTGGGTGGCGAGCAGGATCTGCTTGTCGCCCTTCATGATCTCATCGAGGGCCCGCACGGACTTCTCGCGGCCGACAAACAGCGGCACGACCATGTGCGGAAAGACGACGATGTCTCTCAGCGGCAGGACGGGGAGGATTTTGCTCTCGGTCATGATGCGTACTTTCCAGGGCCTTCGTGGATCTCCGGCCCACCGAACCGGTCTGTCTTGGCGCGAATGCCTCGACGTCTCGACTCAGCCCGCCATTATGGGCGGCTTTCGTATGAGTATGTGGCGCTGCGAACGCCGTGTTCAAGCGTAGCGGATGCAAGGCCCACAGAAGCGTGAAACCGTGGTGACGCTGGACAGACCGCCTTGCGCTCCGATCAAAGCCGGTCAGATCGTGTCTTCACGCCGTTCTTACGGCTATTTCGAGCCCAAGCCCCCTGTGGCGCCGTTTCATCAGGAGGCGAAGCGAAAAGGGCGGCCCGTCGCCGGACCGCCCCCTGCGTCTGTAACTGGCGTCAACCTCAGGCGGCGCCGTCGGCCTTTTTCTTGGAGGCTTCCGAATAGATGAGCAGCGGCTGGGCCCGGCCCTCGATCACTTCGGCGTTGACCACGACTTCTTCGACGCCTTCGAAGGTCGGCAGTTCGAACATAGTCTCCAGCAGGATGCCTTCCAGGATGGAACGCAGGCCGCGAGCCCCGGTCTTGCGGGTGATCGCCTTCTTCGCCACCGCCGACAGGGCGTCGTCGGTGAAGGTCAGCGTCACGTTCTCCATCTCGAACAGGCGCTTGTATTGTTTGACCAGAGCGTTCTTCGGCTCGGTCAGGATCTTGATCAGGGCCGCTTCGTCCAGGTCCTCCAGCGTCGCCAGAACCGGCAGACGACCGATGAACTCGGGGATCAGGCCGAAACGCATCAGGTCGTCAGGCTCGACCTGCTTGAGGATCTCGCCCGTGCGACGCTCGTCGATCTCCTTGACCTTGGCGCCGAAGCCGATGGAAGCCCCCTCGCCGCGCGCCGAGATCACCTTCTCCAGGCCGGCGAAGGCGCCGCCGACGATGAAGAGGATGTTGGCGGTGTCGACCTGCAGGAATTCCTGCTGCGGATGCTTGCGCCCGCCTTGCGGAGGCACGGAGGCGACCGTGCCCTCCATGATCTTCAGCAGTGCCTGCTGCACGCCTTCGCCCGACACGTCGCGGGTGATCGACGGGTTGTCCGACTTGCGCGAGATCTTGTCGATCTCGTCGATATAGACGATGCCGCGCTGAGCCCGCTCGACGTTGTAGTCCGAGGCCTGGAGCAGCTTCAGGATAATGTTCTCGACATCCTCGCCCACATAGCCGGCTTCGGTCAGGGTCGTGGCGTCGGCCATGGTGAAGGGCACGTCGATGATGCGCGCCAGCGTCTGGGCCAGCAGCGTCTTGCCCGAGCCGGTCGGCCCGATCAGCATGATGTTCGACTTGGCCAGTTCGACGTCGTTGTTCTTCGTCGCGTGGTTCAGACGCTTGTAGTGGTTGTGAACGGCGACGCTCAGCACCTTCTTGGCGTGGCTCTGGCCGATCACATAGTCGTCGAGGACGTCGCGAATCTCCTTCGGAGTCGGAACGCCGTCCTTGGTCGTCTTGAAGGCGATCTTGTGCTCTTCGCGGATGATATCCATGCACAGTTCGACGCATTCATCGCAGATGAAGACGGTCGGTCCCGCAATCAGCTTGCGGACTTCGTGCTGGCTCTTGCCGCAGAACGAGCAATAGAGCGTGCTTTTGGCGTCTGTGCCGGCGGCTTTGGTCATAGACCCTTCTCACTCCCGCGATCCGGCCCGACATGGGACGAAAGGCGCTTACCTCGTGGTTGATCCGTGAATCTATGCACGAAGGTCTTCAAAAAAAGACAATCACCCATCACACGTTCCGCCACAACCCTGTTGCGACGCGACAACGCACGAACAGGGACGGACAGGACAGTTTCTATGGGGATCACGGCTAATGTCTGACATGGGCGCCGCACAATCGTTTCGCCAGTCCCCCGCCGGGGACCGCCCGATCGTCGCCTTTGACTTCGACGGCACCCTGACGATTCGCGACAGCTTCACCGCCTTCCTGCGCTGGCGGGCCGGCGCGGCGGGCTGGGCCGTCGGCCTGGCCAGGATGGCGCCGGCGCTCGTGGCCTATGTGGGCGACCGCGACCGGGGCCGGATCAAAGCCGCGTCCGTGCGCGAATTCCTGCTGGGGATGGACCGTCAGACGTTGGAGGCGGAGGCCGAGCGGTATGCCGATCAGGTCTGGGACCGCTTCATGCGGCCCGACGCCCTCGCCTGCTGGAAGGCCTGGGGCGACAAGGGCGCGCACCGCGTCATCGTCACCGCCTCGCCGGAAACGACCGTCGCTCCGTTCGCCCGCCGCCTGGGCGCCGAGGGCCTGCTGGGCACGCAGCTGGTGTTTGACGCCCAGGACCGCGTCACCGGCGCCTTCTCAAGCGCGAACTGCCGAGGCGAGGAAAAGGTGCGTCGTCTGCGCGCCGCCTATGGCGACGACATGCAACTGGCCGCCGCCTACGGCGACACCTCGGGCGACACCGAAATGATCGCCATCGCCGGAGAAAAGGGCTTCCGCGTCTTCACCAGCCGCCCCTGACGGCATCGTCGGCGGTCAGTGACCGTCGATGTCCACGTCGAAGACCACGGGCTTGCCGCGCGACGTCGGATTCCAGCCGGCTTCCGTCGCCGAGATCACGGCGTTGCGCACCGCATCGACATTGACCCGTTGTTTCTCGACGTCGGGCCGGCCATTGGGGCGCAACGGCGGCGGAAACTGGATGATGGCCTCACGCTTGAAATCGACCAGGCGCAAGGTGACCGCCATACCCTCCCATACCCCACCTGACTTGGGCTGAGGCTGACGGCGGAGTTCCCACTCATAGGTATCGCCGTCGACTTCGACCGTGCCTTTGGAATCGCGGGTGTACTGCATGCGGGCCTGATAGCATGAATCCGGCGAAGGAGAGCCTCACTAGCCCAGCATGCGCCGGGCCGTGTCATCCTTCCAGATGAAACGATGGACCAGCACCATCAGGACATGCCCGCCGATCGCCGCCAGCAGCAACCAGGCCAGCAAGCCATGGAAGGCGTCTGCCGGCGCCGTCATCCAAGCCACTTCCGATCCACCACCTTCGATGAAGGGCAAACCGAAGAAGGTCATCGACTTTCCAGAACCATATTGGCGTAACAAGGCGGAGGCAGGCACCACCAGCATCATGGCATACAGCACCAGGTGCCCTCCCCTGGCGGCCAGCCCCCAGAAGCCGCCGCCGTGAGATGGCCGCGCCTTCATGTTGTAGAGACCCCAGATCGCTCGCAGGAGCAGAAGCACGAGAAGCACGGTTCCCACGCTCTTGTGCGTGCCCACCCAGAAGGCGGTTATGGGCGCCTTGCCGACCGCCAGCTTGATCCCCATGCCCGCAAACTGCCAGGCCATCAGACCCGCCATGCTCCAGTGCAGCAAGCGCGTCACCAGACCGTATCTGAACCCGTCGTCTCGCATGGCCATGCCTGACTGCTCCTTGTTGGCGACAAGTGCTCAAACATGATTCGAGGCGGCTTCCGTCGCCGGACGCCGCCTCGCAAATTGTCGCAGCCTTCAGGCGTGAAGGCTCAGGGAGCCTTCACGCCGTCGTCGTCGGCCTGGGTGCGCTTGTCATAGACGTGGTCCACGATGCCCCAGGCCTTGGCTTCTTCCGCCGTCATGAAGTGGTCGCGGTCCAGGGTGCGCTCGACCTCCTCATAGGTCCGGCCGGTGTGCTGGACGTAGATCTCATTCAGACGGCGCTTGGTGGCGATGATGTCCTCGGCGTGGCGCTCGATGTCCGAAGCCGTGCCGCGGAAACCGCCCGAGGGCTGGTGCACCATGACCCGTGCGTTCGGCAAGGCAATGCGCTGGCCCGCTTCACCGGCCGTCAGGATCAGCGAGCCGGCCGAGGCGGCCATGCCCATGACCACGGTCGAGACCGGCGACTTGATGTATTGCATGGTGTCGTAGATCGCGAGCGCCGAGGTCACCTGACCGCCGGGGCTGTTGATGTACATGCTGATCTCCTTCTTCGGGTTCTCCGATTCCAGGAACAGCAGCTGGGCGCAGATCAGCGAGGCCATGCCGTCCTCGAACGGCCCGGTCAGGAAGATGATCCGCTCGCGCAGCAGGCGCGAAAAGATGTCGAACGACCGTTCGCCGCGGCTGGATTGCTCCACCACCATCGGCACCAGGTTGTTGGAGATGTAGTCGATCGGATCGCGCATGGGGTCTCTCGGATACATGGCGCGCATGAGTCGCACCGCTTGGCCTTCAGTCATATCGCGTCGAGGACAGGGTGATGCAAGCCAAGAGGCGACCGAACCTAACGACCAGCGTAGCTTAACACCATTACGCGACCGAGCTCCCGCTGTTCATGCGACGGATTTCGACGATCCCTGTCCGTGCTGTACAGCGCGCGCAGGTAGCTCATATCCCATTCCGTCAGACGGTCGGCCGCCGGTCTTTCATCGAAGAGGGTCAGTATGCTGTCCTGGCCCGCAACATCAACATCGGGGTTGACCTGGGCCAAGGCGACCAGGGCGACATAGTCCGTCACGCTAGCCAAGCTCCGCCCATTCAAACGGGAAGCGTCCACGATAACAATAGAGCTCTTCAGGTCGTTGCGCAGCCCGCTTCGCAGACGCGACATACTTCGAACGTGCAAGGTCGGAACCTCAAACCCGCTACCGTGCTGGCCAATCGTCATAACGACAGGACTGATTCCAGTATCCGCCTCCACCGGGAGGCTGACATTCCACCAGCGCACTGGTCTTTCACGCCCCTGAAATACCTCGAGCGCAGACCCTCCCAAGGTTGCGAGCACGCCCGGCGGTTGGAACCTCTGCGGGTTATCCCTCACCATCTTCTGCGCGACAGCTGACGCGTCGTCGGCAAATACGATCATGATATCCGCCCGACATCCCGGCTGGCCAACGCGAAGTCCAAGGTCAAGCGCCAGGCTGGAAACACGATCAATCACATACTGGGCCGCCCCCGGAGTCGCATTGGCCACTCCGACGCAAACCTCGTCACTCCAACGCCCCAGCGTCATGTTTCGGGGCAGAGCCGCGACCGAGGCGACGAAATTCTCCGCTCGCGCTTGCAGTTCGCCCGCACGCACCTCGACATCGTTGAGAACCGTCGGACTGTCTCCCCCTTCCTGAGACAAAGAGACGACCGCCGCATCGCGCGGCGCCCCTCCCAAGACCGCTGCAGCCATAGCCGCAATGAGAGCCGAGTACATGTCCTATCTCGCCAACAGAAAAAGGGACTGCTTGCGCAGCCCCTTCATCATGCGACTCCAGCAGCCTGGATCGGAATCAAAAAACCGTAACGCGGTTCTTTTTAGGTTCAGCCCTCGTCTTCTTCCTTCAGAAGCTCTTCCTTCGAGATCGGGGTGTCGGTGACGTCGGCGACGCCGACGATCAGGTCGACGACCTTCTCTTCATAGATGGGCGCGCGCAGCTGGGCGGCGGCGTTCGGGTTCTGGCGGTAGAAGTCCAGAACCATCTTCTCCTGGCCCGGATAGTTGCGGGCTTCGGCCATGATGGCGTTCGACAGTTCCTGGTCCGTCACGCCGACATTGTTGGCGCGGCCGATTTCAGCCAGCACCAGACCCAGGCGCACGCGGCGCTCGGCGATCTTCTTGTACTCGGCCTTCAGTTCGTCTTCCGACTTCTTGGCGTCCTCTTCCGGCAGGCGGCCGGCGTCCTTGTCAGCCGACACCTGGGCCCAGATGCCTTCGAACTCGGCGTCCACCATCTTCGGCGGCAGGGCGAAGTCGTGGGCTTCGTCCAGCTGGTCCAGCAGGGCGCGCTTCAGCTTGAAGCGGGCGGCGCCGGCGTACTGCTGGTCCAGGTTGGCCTTCAGCAGCTCTTTCAGCTTGTCCAGCGACTCCAGGCCGATGCGGGTGGCGAACTCGTCGTCGATCTTGGCTTCGGCCTCGGCCTTGATGGCCTTGACCGTGACGTCGAAGGTTGCGGCTTTGCCGGCCAGGTTCTTGGCCTGGTATTCCTCGGGGAAGGTGACCTCGATGGTCTTCTCTTCGCCGACCTTGGCGCCCTTCAGCTGCTCTTCGAAGCCCGGGATGAAGCGGTTGGAGCCGATCACCAGGTCAGCGTCCTCGGCCGAACCGCCTTCGAACACTTCGCCGTCCAGCTTGCCGACGAAGTCGATGGTCAGCTGGTCGCCTTCGGCGGCCTTCACGGTCTTGCCCTTCTTGTCCTCATAGGTCTTGGCCTGCGAGGCCAGTTCCTTCAGGGCTTCGTCCAGATCCTCGTCCGAAGCGGTGTAGGTCGGGCGCTCCAGCTTCAAGGTCTTGGGATCGACCGGAGTGAAGTCGGGCATGACTTCCAGCGACATTTCATAGGCCAGGTCTTCCTGACCGGCGATGACCTTGTCCATGTCCGAGATCAGCTTCATCTCGGCCGGGGCGGCCGGACGGATCTTGGCTTCGTCCAGGGCCTTCTGGCTGGTTTCGTTCAGCGAGGCGTTGATGATTTCGCCCATGAAGTCACGGCCGAAGGTCTTCTTGACGTGCGCGGCCGGCACCTTGCCCGGACGGAAGCCCTTGAGCTTCATCTGCGGCGCGACTTCCTTGATGCGCGCTTCGAGCTTTTCGTTTAGCTCGGCGACGGGGATGGTCACCGCGATCACGCGGCTGAGGCCTTCGTTCGACTTTTCGACGACTTGCATGGTCGGGATTCTGACGCTCTGGGGCGACGCCCAGAAGGCGCGCGGTGGATAAAGCAATAGGGCCGCCCTTTTGGAGCGGCGCCTCGAAGCCCGCCCTTATGTCGAGAAGGGGCCGAAAGGTCAACGCGCGCGGGTTCCTTTGCCGCCATCCCCTCGCTATCTGAAGGGTCATGAGCCAGTCCCCTGCCCCCATCGGCGTCTTCATCACGCCCGTCACGCCTCTGCAGCAGAACTGCACCACCGTCTGGTGCGCGAAGACGAACAAGGCCGCCGTCATTGATCCCGGCGGCTCGGTGGATGCGATTCTGGCCGAGATCGCGCGGCGCGGCCTGACGCTAGACGCCATCTGGATCACCCACGGCCACCTGGACCACGCCGGCGCCGCCGCCGAAATGCAGGAAAAATCCGGCGTCGATATCATCGGCCCCCAGGCCGAGGACCAGTTCTGGATCGACCTGATTCCTACCCAGGGCCAGAAGTACGGCCTGCCCGACGTGCGCAGCTTCACCCCGACGCGCTTTCTGAACGACGGCGACGTCCTGACCTTGGGCGAAACGACGTGGGAGGTCTTCCATTGCCCCGGCCATACCCCCGGCCATGTGATCTTCTTCAACCGCGAGGCCCGCTTCGCCCAGGTCGGCGATGTCCTGTTCCAGGGCTCGATCGGCCGTACGGATTTCCCGCGCAGCGATCACGCCGCCCTGCTGCACGCCATCACCACCAAGCTATGGCCGCTTGGCGACGACGTGACCTTCGTTCCGGGTCACGGCCCGCATTCCACCTTCGGGGCCGAGCGTCGGACCAATCCCTTTGTTTCGGATCAGGCCATGTCGCGCGCGCCCATCGCTCGCCCGGCGACCGGCCCCTCCTGATCTAGCGCGCGGCCAGCAGGCCGATGATCACGCCGATCCCGAGCGCATAGAGCGACGCCCGCATCGGTTCGTCGCGGATCGTGTCACGCGCCCTTTTGACACGCCGGTCGGCCCAGGCTCGCGCCTCCGCCACGTCCTCGCGGACCGCTTCATGGATCGGTCGCGGTTGCACGCCCCTGGCGATGATGGCGTCCGCCGCCTCTTCCAGCCGCCGCCCTTCGGTGGAGGCGCCGTTGACGATGTCGTCTGGCGAGGGGGATGTGCGAGGTTGCGCCATGGTGATCTCCGGGAGGTGAGGAATCGTTTCTCAACCCGTCGCTCCCGGGCTGGTTCCTGACTGTTTCATCCCTTCGGGCCGACGGCGGTCGTCCTGGCGTTTCCCGCCCCGCGACCGACCGTCCACAGAACAAGGAAATCGTTCTTGTTCGGAACCGCATCGACGGCGCCGGGTTCTTTCCGGCAAGCGCCACCGTCTTTGAAAGGAACAGCCGACATGGCCGAAGGTCAGCCCACCCGCGGGTCGGGTGTTTCCAAACGAGGTTTCGCCTCGATGGACCCCGAACGCCAACGCGAGATCGCCCGCAAGGGCGGCGCCAGCGTTCCCAGCGAGAAACGCAGCTTCTCCCAGGACCGCAGCCTGGCCGCACAGGCCGGCCGCAAGGGCGGCGAGGCCTCGCACGGCTCGCGAAACAAGACCGACGACGCCCCGCCGAAGGGTTGAGCCGGCCCAGAACTAAAGAGGCGGCCCGGTCCTGACCGCGCCGCCTCTTGTTTCATCCGCCCTGTCAGACGACCAGCAGCGCCAGGGCGACGGACGGCGCCTCGCTGATCTCGAACGCCGCCAGGCTCCATCCGGCGGCTTCGGCCAAGACCTTCACAGCAGCCTCGTCGAACTTGCGCGAACTTTCAGTGTGAATCGTTTCGCCCTGGCCGAGGTGGAAGGCCAGCTTGTCCAGGTGCACGGTCATGGAGCGCGACGCGCGCAGGTGCATTTCGATCCGTGATCGCCCGGCGTTCCACACCGCCACGTGTTCAAAAGCTTCCGGCGCGAAGTCCATGCCCAGTTCGCGATTGGCGCGCACCAGCAGATTGCGATTAAAGGCCGCCGTCACGCCCTGGGCGTCGTCATAGGCGGCGACCAGAACCTCAGGCGATTTCACCAGATCAACGCCGAGGATGAACTGTCCGCCCTCCCCCAGCACCTCACGCGCCGACCGCAGCAGAGCCACCGCCGCCTCCGGCGTCAGATTGCCGATGGTCGAACCAGGAAAGAAACCGATCCGACGCCCTCCTCCGGCCTCGTCCGGAGGCGGCTTCAGATGCTCGAAATCCCCGACTACGGGCAATACCTTCAGCCCCGGATAGTCGGCCTGGATGCGCTCCGCCGCCGCCGTCAGGGCCGTGGAGCTGATGTCGATAGGAACATAGGCCGCCAGGTTCGAAGCCGCCTCGAGAACAATCCGCGTCTTTTCGCTGGCGCCCGATCCCAGCTCCACCAGCACGGCGGCGGGGCCGAACCGTTTCGCCCATTCCGGCGCCACCCGCCGCAGCAGGGCCGCTTCCTGCCGGGTGGGATAGTATTCCGGCAGACGGGTGATCTCTTCGAACAGCCGCGATCCCTCGGCGTCGTAGAACCACTTGGGAGACAGGCTTCGCGGGCGATGCGACAGGCCTTCGATCATCTCCCGGCGAAAGGCGTCGTGCGCATCGCCATCGGCGGCCTGCACCCCGTCAGCGGCCAATCTGACCCCGGCGAACATCCAGCGCTGATGCGGATAGTAGAAGTTGCGATAGCTGACCCGCGCATGCCCCTCGGGCGTGGCGAAGGCCCCGCCGCGCAGAACCATCTGATTGGCCATGAACTTGCCGTTGTACTCCGCCGCCGTCCCCTCGGTCGCGATGAACCCCGGATAGGAGGCGTAGGCGCTGGCCGTCCACTGCCAGACCTCGCCCGTCAGGTTTGCGAAAGCCTCCGGATCCGAACGCGCCGCATGTTCCCATTCAGCCTCGGTCGGCAGTCGACGTCCCGACCATCGGGCGAAGGCGTCAGCCTCATAGAAGCTGACATGACGCGCCGGCGCGGACGGATCGACCGGTCGTCGCCCGGCCAGGGTCATCACGCTCCACCCGCCCTCCTCCTCACGCCAGTAAAGCGGCGCGGTCCAGCCCTCCGCCTTCACCTGCGCCCATCCATCGGACAACCACAGCTCAGGCCGCCGATAGCCGCCGTCCTCCATAAAGGCGATCCAGTCCGCATTGCGCGTCAGATCGGCGGCCAGCGAAAAAGGCTCCAGCCAGACCTTGTGCGCCGGGCGTTCGTTGTCGAAGGCGAAGCTACGCTCCTGCGCACCGATTTCAGTCAGTCCGCTTTCGAACCCGACCCAGCCGTCCCGTCGGGCTTGAACGGCGCTCGTCCTCGGCTCGACATCATAGGCGGCGGGCTCCAGCGGCGAGCGCGACATCAGGTTCAGCATGTCCATCACGAACAGTTCCTGATGCTGCTGCTCGTGGTTCAGCCCCAGGTCGAACAGATACCGTTCAAGCCCTTCCTCCAGCCCCTCCGTCAGGCGGACCTCCATTCTGCGATCTATCTCTTCGCGATAGGCCATGACCGCCGCCAGCGACGGCCGGGTCATCAGCCCCCGATCGCCACGCTCCACCCGCGCCCCAAGGGCCTCGTAGTAGGAGTTGAACACCGCGTTCAGTTCCGGGGCGACGGGAACATAGTCCGTGCGACGCGCCAGGATCATCGTCTCGAAGAACCAGCTCACATGTCCCAAATGCCACTTTCCGGGACTGGCCTCGGGCATGGACTGCGCCCCCAGATCCTCGGCCGAAAGGACAGCCGCCAGGCGCGGCAGACCAGCCCTGACCCTGTGGAAGGCTTCAACGTCTCGCCCCACGTTTTCAGCAGCCCGACGGGGTCGGCTCATGCGCAATCATCCCGCTGACGACCAGAACGGCCCTTCGGTTTCAATGCCGCCTGTTCAACGCGGTTCCACCCGAAGCCCCGTCCGGCGGGCGGAACGGTCGCGGTCAGGGCCGCGTTCCTGCCACAGGCGATCCACTCCGGACCGGCGACCAGAATTCAGGACTCCCGTTGCATGCCCCATGTTCGCGTGCCTGACGGGCCGCAGGACAAGGGCCCAGTTCATTCCACTCGCCGTCGCCCTGTCGGCATTGTCGATCCGGTCGAATGGCGAGCGTCCATTTCGGACTTCCTGCCCTCGCTTCGCGCCTTCGCCTTCACCCTGTCGCGCAACTCCGCGGACGCCGACGATCTGGTGCAGGAAACCCTGACCAAGGCCTGGGCCCATCGCACCCGCTTCGAACCGGGCAGCAATCTCCGCGCCTGGCTGTTCACCATCCTGCGCAACAGCTGGTACACCGGCGCCGCCAAGCGCCGCCGTGAAATCGCCGATGAGGAAGGCCGCTACGCCGCCAGTCTGACCGCAGAAGCCAGTCAGGAATGGACGGCCGAGCTCACATCGCTGCAGGCCGCGCTGAACGCCCTCCCGCCTGAACATCGCGAGGCCATCGTCATGGTCGGGGCAGCCGGCCTGTCCTATCAGGAAGCGGCCGATATCGCCGGTTGCGCCGTCGGCACGATCAAGAGCCGGGTCAATCGTGCGCGACACCGACTCGCTCTTCTTCTGGACATGGAACCTCCCCCGGAAGCTGTCCAAAATGTAATCGATCAAGGCAGCTGAGCAGGAGGAACGAGGGCCCGTTTTTGCGGTTCAATTCCTCAGAAACCGGGAGATTCGGCCATGATGAACCCCCTCGAAAACAAGATCCTGGGCCCCTCCGAACAGGATATGTCATCCCCCGCCCCGGTGAACGAACCACGGGTCAAGAAAACCGGCTTCGCTCACTGGATCAGTCAGCATTTCGGTGCTGATCCGCCCCATCGTCACAGCGAGAACTTCTTCATCAGCGATGTGACGGAAGGCGGCATCGGCTCTCATCACCGCCACCAGGTGTTCCGGACCGACAAGCGTCACTAGAACATCCCCGGGCGGCGACGAAACGGGCTGCGGCGCTCGTCGCAGCCCTGTCTTTTGCTAGCGACGAAGCCCGCCGTGTCTGGCGTACTCCAGTCGCGCAATGGTGCGATTGTGCACCTCGTCCGGACCGTCAGCGATGCGCAGGGTGCGCACCGTGGCGTAGAGCTCGGCCAGAGGCGTGTCGCCCGACACGCCGGCCCCGCCAAAGGCCTGGATGGCGTCGTCGATGACCTGTAGCGCCATCTTCGGCGCCGCCGTCTTGATCTGGGCGATCTCGGACTTGGCGTTCTTGGCGCCGACCTCGTCCATCATCCAGGCGGCCTTCAGCACCAGCAGGCGGCACATCTCGATATTGGTGCGGGCCTCGGCCACGCGCTGTTCCCACACCGAATGCTCGGCCAGGGTCTTGCGGAAGGCGGTCCGCGTCAGCAGCCGCTCGACCATCAGCTCCAGCGCCCGCTCGGCGGCTCCAATCACGCGCATGCAGTGATGGATGCGGCCCGGGCCAAGCCGGCCTTGCGCGATCTCGAAGCCCCGCCCTTCGCCGGCGATCAGATTTTCGACCGGAACGCGGACGTTCTCCAGCACCACCTCGGCGTGGCCGATCGGCGCCTCGTCGTAGCCGAAGACCGACAGCATCCGCTCGACGCGGAAGCCAGGGGTGTTCACCGGCACGATGATCTGGCTCTGTTGCTGGTGCGTGGCGGCGTCCGGGTCGGTCTTGCCCATGACGATGGTCACGGCGACGTTCGGATGCGCCATATTGGTCGACCACCACTTGCGGCCGTTGATCACATAGTGGTCGCCGTCACGGACGATGCTGGTCTGGATATTGGTGGCGTCTGACGAGGCCACCTCGGGTTCGGTCATCAGGAAGGCCGAGCGGATCTCGCCCGCCATCAGCGGCTTCAGCCAGCGCTCCTGCTGCGCGGCGTCGCCGTACATGTGCAGGACTTCCATATTGCCCGTGTCGGGGGCGTTGCAGTTGAACACCTCGGCCGACCACAGCCGCCGCCCCATCAGTTCGGCCAGGGGGGCGTACTCCAGATTGCTCAGCCCGGAGCCATGATCGCCCGGCAGGAACATGTTCCAGAGCCCGGCGTCCTTCGCCTTGGCCTTCAGCGCCTCCATGACCGGGGCCTGAACGTCGGGATTGGCATGGACCTGGGCGCGGTATTCCGCCTCGGCCGGGGCGACATGCTGGTCGATGAAGCCGGACAGGCGCTCGCGCCACATCAGGCCGCGTTCAGAGGGGGCGAAATCCATGATCGTGTCCTCGAATTCTTCACCGCGCTTCTGCGAGCGCCGATAGCAAAACGGCGCGGCCCCGAGGGAGCCGCGCCGTCCTTGTTCTGGTGCTCAGAAACGCATCAGCGCTTCAGCAGCGGCGCCAGTTTCTGGGCGATCATCATGTCGCCGGCGATCTTCAGCTTGCCCTGCATGAAGGCCATCATCGGGTCCAGCTTGCCTTCCGACAGGGCGATGAAATCATCCCACTTCATCGACACGGTGGCGTCGGCGGGCTTGTCGTCGTTCGTCACCGAGTTCGGCACGGAAGCGCCGTCGATGAAGATCTTGCCGACGTCGCCGAGGTCCAGCTTGACGGTCTTGCCGAGGCCCGAGTTTTCGCCGACGGCGCCGCGGATGTGTTCAGTGACGGTGGTCAGGTCCATGTGCGTCTCTCCCAAGAGCAAGATTGAGGCGCAGGCGTAGCCCGCTGAGAAGGCGGCGCCAAGATCACGCTAGGGAAAGCGGCGACCGGTCGCGCCCTGTCGCCGCTCGCCGATCCCTAGAAGCTGGCCTTCAGGCTGACCACGAAGCGATCGTCGGTCAGCGGCCCGTCCACGTCCGTGTCATGATAGCGCACGTCCACCGCCAGGTGATCGGTCAGGGCATAGGCCAGTCCCAGGTTCCAGGTGGTGTAGTCGTCATTGACGTCCAGCCACTGGTGCCCGACCGCGCCCGAAAGGGACCACTTCTCGGCCAGAGCGAAGGCGGCGTTGGCCTCCAGATAGGTGGCCTCATCATCCGCCCCATAGAAGTCCGGCGAATAATAGACCACGGCCCCCAGGGTCGCGGGTCCGACAGCCCGCGACGCCGCCGCCTTGAACTCCACATAGTTGTAGTCGGCCGGCCCCGGTTCGTTGACGTAGAGATAGCCGACCACGCCGAAATCAAGCGCATAGCCGGCCGCCTCGGTGCGATAGCCCCCGTACAGGTCGACCTCGGCGTCAGTGCCGTCGCCGAAATCGACCATCGACGCCCAGGTTCCGGCGTAGAAGCCGTTGCTGAAGGTGGCGTCAACGCCGCCCTGAAGCGCCGGGTCCTCGTTCGACTGGCTGGCGCCCCGGAAGACGTAGTCGCTGACCACGCCGATGTTGAAAGCCACCTCGGGCGCAGCCTGGGCCTGGGCGGCGCCCGCCCCTACGGTCAGCGCCAGCAGCGATGCGCAAGCAAGTGCAAGTCTCATGACATATCCCCTCAAAGTCTGATTGATTTTGGTCACGCCTACTCATCCGGCCGCTGGTGGAGCGCGGCCGGGCCTTGGTTCCCTTTGGCAGGTTCTCTGGCGACGGGACGCGGCGGGGAGGCGCCGCGTCCCGGCCATCGTCTTCAGACGCCGTCCAGCACTTCGCCGTGCAGGTGGGCGTCCAGGCCTTCCGTTTCCTGCTCGTCGGTGACGCGCAGACCCGTCGTGTACTTGCAGATCAGCAGGATGATCAGGGTGCCGACCGCGCTCCACAGGATGGTCCAGACCAGACCCAGGGCCTGGGCCCCGATATTGGCCCCTTCCGACAGGCTGTTGATCGCCGTCGAGGCGAAGACGCCGGTCAGCAGGGCGCCGACCAGACCGCCCGCGCCGTGCAGACCGAAGGCGTCCAGGCTGTCGTCATACTTGAGCAGCTTCTTCAGCCAGACCGACGAGACATAGCAGGCCGGACCGGCGATCAGGCCGATGATGACCGCGCCCTTGGGATCAACGAAGCCCGCCGCCGGGGTGATGGCGACCAGACCCGCGACCACGCCCGACAGGACGCCGATCAGCGACCACTTCTTCTTGTAGACGACCTCGACGAACTTCCAGGCCAGCGAGGCCGCGGCCGCCGCCAGCAGGGTGTTGATCAGGGCCGCGCCCATCAGACCGTTGGCCGCGCCCGCCGAACCGGCGTTGAAGCCGATCCAGCCGACCAGCAGCAGCGAGGCGCCGATCATGGTCAGAACCGGGTTGTGCGCCGTGATGGGTTCGACGCCGTAGCCCTTCCTCGGCCCGAGGAACAGGGCGCAGACCAGGCCCGCGACGCCCGAGTTGACGTGCACCACCGCGCCGCCGGCGAAGTCCAGCACGCCCTGCGCGCCCAGGAATCCGCCGCCCCAGACCCAGTGGGCGATCGGCGCATAGACCACCAGCGACCAGAGGGCCGTGAACAGCAGCATGCCCGAGTACTTCAGCCGCTCGGCGAAGGCGCCGGTGATCAGCGCCGGGGTGATGATGGCGAAGGTCAACTGGAACGACACCCAGAGGAACTCGGGAATGCCCGGCAGCAGGCTGTGCGCCGTGTCCACCGTGACCCCGTTCAGGAACAGGGCGTCCAGACTGCCGATGTACTGATTGACCCCGGCGTCGCCGTTCGTGCCAAAGGCGATGGTGTAGCCGGCGATGAACCAGGTCAGCGACACCACCGCGAAGGCGGCGACCGACTGGGTGATCGTCGCGATCACGTTTTTGCGGCGCACCATACCGCCATAGAAGAGCGCCAGACCTGGCAGGGTCATCAGCAGGACCAGGGCGGTGGAGGTCCCCAGCCAGGCCGTGCCTGCGGCGTCCAGCTCCAGCGGAACCTGATGTGAAAACAGCGCCGGAGCAGGCTCCGACGCTGTTACAGCGGCACTGGCGATGTTGGCGACGGCGGCGGTTTCAGGCGCTGCGAGCGCCGCTCCCACCGCGAACAATCCGCCGGTTAGACAAAGCAGGGCGAGAAGCCCCGGTAAGCTGTTCTTGAACTGCGTCATGCGCGTATCCCCTCATGCGTTTCGCAGTTGCGAAGATTTTATTGCAATTGCGAGACTGGCAAGAGCAATTCGCACAAAGGCGCAAAATTATTGCGTCAATCAACATCGCAAGCATCAACCAGCCAAACGGAAGCGCTGGATGACGCCACACGGGTGAGTTCTACCCTCACCTTACAGCGCAACCTGCGGCAGGCCTTCACGCGTGCTCAGGTATTCCCGCACGCGCCGTTTCGGCGCTCCATTTTTCCATCAGCCTTGTTCTGACGGCCTTCATCAACGGCTCGTAGTGCGCGCGGGCCTCGATGACGGACGCATAGGCGCCACAGGCGGCTCGCGTCTTGCCGACGACCTCATAATGCGGCGCTCCATCAGACCGACAGGCCGGCGCGACCGCGTAGAGCCGCTCCACCGCGATGTTCGCTCCCTCTCCGCGCAACTGCTCGATTTCTCGCTCCAGCGGCGCATAGAGCGCCAGAGAGGTTTCCTTCCGCGCCAGGGCCTCGTCGTTCAGCACGACTTCGCGAACCAGCGGCGTCTGTTGCTCGCCTGTCGCCGGAACCACGAGATGGTTCACGCGCCTGCCCGCCAGGGCGAGGCCTTCGACCGCGAGCGCCGCCAGATCAAAGGCCGCGTCATGCATCGGATTGTAGCCGTCGGGCGCATCCGACACGATCGTCTCGACCCGGCGTTCCGCTCCGGTGCGCCAGAGCACATCCCCCGCCGCCACGAACGGGGCCGGATCGCCCGCCAGAATGGCGGCATACCATTCCTTGTCCGACAGCGAGCCGAAGACTGCTCCTCCGGCGGCCCCCACGCGGGCCAGACACTGGCGTGAATGGTTCAGACGACTGCGCCCGGCGCCCCCGGAACCGTCCGTCAACACGAAGACCAGAGGACGCTCGATCTCCATCCAGCGATGCAGGTGCAGCTCGTGACCGGGATGGCCGACCACCAGCATGGTCCGGCTGTCATTGACCATGATCGTCCCCCTTCCCTTCCTGGACGGACTGGGTCAGGCCATTGATCCGATCCAGCAATTCCGCGCCCAGAACCTCGATCTGACGCTTCAATCGAATCCTCTGCCTTTCCCCGGCGGCTTCCAGGCGCGCCTCGATGGCCAGGACATTCCGCCCCCAGTCCGGAGCCCACTTCTTTTCCGTCGCCATCTGACGCCACGGCCTTTCTGTCGGCGTCGGCAACCAGTCTTCCAGAAGCGCGGCGTTGGCGGCTCTCAGCTCCGATGCAGAAGCCGTCACCCCTTCTTCAATGGCCGCGTGATAGAGCCTGGTCATGGCCGCCACATAGTCGGTCAGATCGGCGTCCGCGCGGACCTGGCGCGTGACCTGGGCCGCATCCTTCGGGTCATAGGCGTCCAGCGCCTTGATCAGGGCATCGGATGTGACAGGCTCCGCCAAGAGCCTCGCGCCCAGATTCTGCAGCCTCCACTCAGTCCAGACTTCGCTGGTCAGCATCCCCCTCACGCCTCGACCGTCCGCCACGATCACTGCGCAACCGACCGCGGCGGCCTCCAGGGCCATCCGCGCCGTGGCGAACACCACATCGTACTGCGGCAGTATCGCCTCCAGGTTCGGGGCGACATTCCCCACAGCCGACCCCAGCTCATCGAACGCGATGCCCCGCGCCTTGCAGGCCACGGCCACGGCCTGGCGTTGGTCCTTGGTCTTGGTCAGCAGCAGCGCCTTCCGCGGCCTGTCCGGCAAAGGAGGCCGCTCGACAAAACGCAACAGGTCGACGGGGTTGTGGACGATCGACAGACGATCGGCGGGCGCGCCATCCGCCAGGCACCTCTGTCGACACAGGTCATCGACAGCGACGAAACGCCGAACCTGCGGATGGAGGATCGGCGCCTCCTGGGCGAATCGCGCGCTGTGACAGACGTGAACCGCCGGCACATCGGGAAAGGCCGTCATCGCCATCAGAGTCGGACTGGAATGCTGGGCGTGGATCACATCCGGCTTGAACGGGATGGCGCTCAGGCGATCGGCGACCACGTGACCACGCACCCTCATGCGCTCCGCCTGCTCGCCCAGGGCCGGGGCGTAGATCACCGGTTCATGTCCAGCACGGCGCAGTCCGTCGGCAGCCAGCTCAGCCGCCACTTCCGACCCGCTGAAACCGGCCATCCGCATATTTGTGATCAAGACCCGCACGACCGCCCTCCGTCTGGAAAGCTCGGGTTAGGCCAAGCCCCGAACGGCGGCAAGCGGCTCGGCATCCGTCGCGGCCTCGCGCGACACGATGCCTCTTCACGGGGCCGGTTTACAGGCTTTTACGATCAACCCCGGCCCGTCCGACTAGAATGCTCGCAACCGCTAGGCGAGGCGCATCATGAAACCTCAACTGTCTCCCGACGAGGCGCACCTGAATGATCTGTGGCGCGAAACCTTCGGTCAACCGATGCCGCTGATCGGCGCCCCCGATATCGCGCGACGCATTCTTCGCCAGCACGGCGTCTCGCCTGACGATCTCAATCGCCAGGCGCCCGGCCCCATGCCGCCCCGCGCTTCAGCGCGCGGAGACACGGCAAATCAGAAATGATCTGGAAGGGTTCTGGCGGAGACGGAGGGATTCGAACCCTCGGTACCCCTTACAGGGTACGACGATTTAGCAAACCGTTGCCTTCAGCCACTCGGCCACGTCTCCGGCAGGCGGCGTGGATAGCGGGTCCTTCGACGCGGCGCAACGGGTTAGCTGCAAACTGTCGCGTTAACGCGCCATAGACAGGCCGCGTGCCAACAAATACCGGCATTCTCCGCATCCAGGTTCCATCTTCCGCCTTATGACTTCCGCCGAATCCTCCATATCCGCCCCGGTTCAGGGAGCCGAAACGGCAAGCCGCAGCCTGCGAGCTTCCGTTGACCGGGACAGCGATTCGGCCGCCTTCAGCCAGGCGCGTCGCGGCCCCTTCCGGCCCGACCTGTGGCTGAACAGCCGTCAGCGCGCCTCGGCGCGGCTGAGGGTCTTCTATTTTCGGGGGATCGACACGGTTTGCGTCTGGTTGATCGCGCTTCTGGCCGCCCTGGTGCACGCAGAAGACGGATTCGCGTCCATCCGGCTGATCGATGCGGCGCCCTTCGGCCTTGGCGCTCTCGCTGTCCTGGCCCTGCTGAGGTCGCTCGGCCGTTACCGCTTCGCGCGCGGCCAGAGTCTGATCGGCCATCTGGCCGGCGTCAGCGCCATCGGCCTGTCCGGCGGTCTGGCCGCGAGCGCCCTGGGCCTTCTACTTCACGGAGCCGCCTCACCCTGGGGCGACTATGCGGCCTGGTGCCTGGCGACCATGGCGGCTCTGACCGCCACGCACGCGACCTGGAGCCTGCTTGTGACCCGCTGGAGACGAACAGGCGCCCTGACCCCCAACATCGTCGTGGTGGGCGCGACCCGGCACGCCGAGCGCCTGATCAAGGAGGCTCTGCAACGCCGCGATCTGAACGTGCTTGGCGTCTTCGACGACCGCATGGCCCGCGCGCCCCGGACGATCGAAGGCGTTCCCGTGCTGGGCGAGGTGAACGGTCTGCTGAATCACCGCCTCACGCCCTATGTGGATCGCATCGTCCTGGCCATTGACCCCAAGGCGGAAGCTCGGGTCGGCGAACTGACCGAGCGCCTCGGCGTCCTTCCCATCCCCCTGACCCTTCTGGTCGATCCCAAGGCGGCCGAGCAACGCAACGCCGTGCTCGAACGCCTGGCCCAGGCCCCGCTGGCCCTGATGCACGCCGGCTCGTCGCCGGACCGTCGCGCCTTCCATAAACGCCTTCAGGACGTGGTTCTGGGCGCCGTCGGCCTGGTCCTCCTGGCCCCCTTCCTGCTGCTGATCGCCGCTCTGGTGCGTCTGGACAGTCCCGGCCCGGTCCTGTTCCGTCAGCGTCGCCACGGCTTCAACCAGGAAGAGATCGTGGTCTGGAAGTTCCGGACCATGCGCCACGAAGCCGCCGACGCCACCGCCGCCCGACAGGTCACGGCGGATGATGACCGCATCACCCGCGTCGGCCGTTTCCTACGGGTCAGCAGTCTCGATGAACTGCCTCAGCTGTTGAATGTCGTACGCGGCGAAATGTCCCTGGTCGGACCTCGTCCCCACGCCATCGGCATGAAGACCGGTGAAACCGAATCCGCACGGCTGGTCGCCGACTATGCTCACCGCCACCGCATCAAGCCCGGCATGACCGGCTGGGCCGCCATCAAGGGATCGCGCGGCCCTATGCACACCGAGGCGGAGGTTCGTCGTCGCGTGCAGCTGGACATCGACTACATCGAGCGCCAGTCCTTCTGGCTGGACCTTTGGGTGATCTTCGTCACCATTCCCGTCCTGCTGGGCGACCGAGCGTCGGTGCGCTGATGTTCTGGCGCGGAGTGCTGGGCTACCTGCCCGCCAATATCCTGCAGGGCGTGATCGGTTTCCTGACGATCATCGTCTTCACGCGCCTTCTAAGCGCCGAGGATTACGGGCGTTACGCCCTGGCCCTGTCGGTCATGACCCTGGCCCATGTCGCGACCTTCAGCTGGCTGGAGGCCGCCATGGCCCGCTTCTGGGCGGCCCAACGCGAAGGCGCGGACATGGCCAGCCACTTCGCCAGCCTGTATCGCACCGCCTTCATCGTCACGGCCGTCTTCCTGCCCGTGGTCGGCCTGGCGGTCTGGCTGTGGCCCATGCCGGACGCCTTCCGCTTTCCTCTGGCCGTCGCCCTGATCGGCATCCCGGTCCGCTGCTTCGCCAAGCTGGCGCAGGAGCGCTATCGCGCGGCGGGCGAAGTGCGCAAGGCCGCCACTCTCGACATCTGGAACGGCGTCGCCGGCTTCATCGTCGGGGCTGTGTTCGCCCTGGCCGGCGCGGGCGGCGCCTCGCCGCTGGCGGGTCTGCTGATCGCCCCGCTGATGGCCATGCCCTTCTTCCTTCCCGGCGAACTGCGCGAGGCGCGTCAGGGCGTGGTCGATGTCCAGCGACTGAAATCCTACGCCGTCTACGGCTATCCGATCGCCGCCTCCCTGGGTCTGGCCGTGGTCCTGGCCTCGACCGACCGCTTCCTGCTGGCCCTCTTCCTCGATGAGGCGGCGGTCGGCGCCTACCACGCAGGCTACAGCATCGCGAACCGGACCCTGGATGTTCTGTTCATCTGGCTCGGCACGGCGGGCACGCCGGCCCTGGTCATGGCCCTGGAACGCGGCGGACGCGATCAGCTGACCGCCGCCGCCCGCGAGCAGGCCTCGACCCTGGTCCTGATCGGCCTGCCCGCCGCTGTCGGCGTCGCCCTGGTGGCCCGCCCGCTGTCGGAGTTCATGATCGGCGAAGACCTGCGCGAGGCCGCCATCCTGGTCACGCCCTGGATCGCCCTGTCGGCCTTCCTGTCCGGCGTGACCGTCTACTACTTCCACCAGGCTTTCACCCTGGGCCGTCGCACCGGCTGGCTGCTGCTGGCCATGAGCGTTCCAGCCCTGACCAATGTGGCGCTGAACCTGCTGCTGATCCCGCGTTTCGGCGTTCTGGGTGCCGCCTGGGCCACGGCCGCCAGCTTCGCGGTCGGCCTGATCGCATCCATGTCCATCGGCCGCCGCATCCTGGCCCTTCCGATTCCCTGGAACGCCCTTGTCCGCTGCAGTCTGGCGGCTGGCGTCATGGCCGTCGTCGTCTGGTTCCTGCCGCCCATCGGGGGTTTCGCCGAGTTGATGCTGGACGCTTCGGTCGGCGCGGCTGTCTACGGCGTCTGCGCCTGGGGCCTGAACGCCGGCGGCGTCCGCGACCTCGGCCGCCGCCTGATCGGCGCCGTGCGCGCACGGAGGGCGACCGCATGACCGCGCGCCTGCACGACAACCCCGCCTGGACCAGGGGCCGACCCGCCCTGTCCGTATTGATCCCCTTCCTGCGTGACGACCCCGCCGAACTGCTGGCCCTGCTCGACCGCGAAGCCGCGGCGCTGAGCGGTCAGGTCGAGCTGATCCTGCTGGACGACGGCACGGCTGATCCCGCCCTGACCGCTCGCCTCACGGCCCAGATCGACGTCCTCGCCCTGCCCGTTCGCCTGATCACCCTGGCCGCGAACGAAGGCCGCTCGATCGGTCGCAACCGCCTGGCCTCGGCGGCGCGCGGCGCCAGCCTGCTGTTTCTGGACAGCGACATGCGTCCCGACCACGACCGCTTCCTGCAGACCTGGGCGCGACTGACGGCCGAACAGGCGCCCGCCGTGGCGTTTGGCGGCTTCTCCCTGCTGCAGGCCCCCGACGACGCCCGCTTCGCCGTCCACCGCCAGATGGCCGCGCGCTCGGACTGCCTGCCCCATGACCAGCGCGCCCTGCAGCCGGAAAAGCACGTCTTCACCTCCAACCTGCTGGTCCGTCGCGACGTGTTCGAGGCCGAGGCCTTCGATCCCGGATTCTCCGGCTGGGGCTGGGAAGACGTCGAATGGGCCATGCGCGTCTCCCGCCGCTTCCCGGTCCTGCATCTGGACAACACGGCCACCCACATGGGCCTGGATACGGTCGAGACCCTGGCCGCCAAGTACGAACAGTCGGCGTCCAACTTCGCCCGTGTCGTCGCGCGACATCCCAACTTCGTCTCAACCTATCCCAGCTATCGCGTGGCGAAGGCCCTCAGGGCCGTGCCGGGCCTGAAGGCGATCCGTCCTCTGTTCAAGCAGACCGCACGGCTGTCGCCCCTGCCTGCGGCTTTGCGCGCCTTCAGCCTGCGGCTCTATCGGGCCGCCCTCTATGCGGAGGCGATATGATCCAGCCCTATACCCCGGACCTCAGCCTGAAGGGCAAGCTGCGCCGTCGCTTCGCCCGACTGACTCACCGCCGCCCGGCCCGCCTGAACCTGACCCGCCCGACCGTCAGCTTCACCTTCGACGACATCCCCGCCAGCGCCGCCCATGCCGGCGCCGAGACCCTGGAAGCACATGACGCACGCGGCACCTTCTACGTCTGCGCCGGACTGTTCGGCCAGGAAGGGCACATGGGTCGTTTCGCCGCCGCCTCTGAAGTCGGTGACCTGATCCGGCGCGGACATGAGGTCGCCGGCCACACCTTCGGCCATCTGGACTGCCACCGGACGCCCGAGAACGAACTGGTCGCCGATCTGGAGGCCAACGACACGGCCCTGCGCGGCCTCGGCGCCGCGCCCATCCACTTCGCTTACCCCTATGGCGAGGTCTCGCCCCGCGCCAAGGGGCTTCTGGCGGGTCGCTACAACTCGCTGCGGGGCGTTCACAAGGCCCTGGTCCGTGACGGCGACGATCTGAACCAGCTGCCCGGCGTCGGCATAGAAGGCGCTGACGGCGAATCGGTCGCCCAGGCCTGGATCCAGCGCGCCGTCGCCGAGAACGCCTGGCTGCTCCTCTATACCCATGACGTGCGCGAGGCGCATTCGGCCTGGGGCTGCTCGCCCGACGCCCTGTCGCGCCTGATCGCCCACGCACGACGGGCCGGGTGCGACATCCGGACCGTGGGCGAGGTTCTGGCCGCATGACCCCGCCTGACGTCGCCGTCGTCATTCCGACCCTGCGCCGCCCCGACAGCCTGGAGCGCGCCCTGCGCTCCCTGTTCGTCCAGACCGGGGTCGCCGATCGTCTGGGCGAGATCGTCATCGTCGACAACGATCCTCTGGCCAGTTCGCGCGAGACGGTGGACCGCCTTCGTACCGCCTCGCCCGTGCCCATGGTCTGGCGCCACGTCCCGCGCCCCGGCGTCGCCACCGCTCGCAATGAAGGTCTGGCCGCGACCACGGCGCCCCTGATCGCCTTCCTCGACGACGACGAAGCCGCCTCGCCCGGCTGGTTGGCGGGCCTGCTGGCTGGACAGGCGATCACCGGCGCCGACGCCGTCTTCGGTCCCATCCGCGGTCGCGTGCCCGACGGAACCGGCTGGACCAGCCCCTATCTGGAGCGCTTCTTCGGCCGCGAAGGCCCGGCGCAGTCGCAGTTGATCGACCATCCCTACGGCTGCGGCAACGCCTTGCTGGTGCGCGCGACCGCCCTGCCCGGCGGCGCCCCATTCAATGTTTCCGCAGATCAGACCGGGGGCGAGGACGACGCCCTATTCGCCGCCCTGGCGGGTCGCGGGGGTCGCTTTGGCTGGGCTGCGGAGGCCTGGGTGGACGAATTCGCCCCTCCGCACCGGGCCACCCTGCGCTACGCCCTGACCCGCGCCTTCGCCTATGGACAGGGGCCCAGCCAGACGGCCGCCGCGGCCGGCGACTGGCCTGCGGTGGCGCGCTGGATGATCATCGGCGCGCTCCAGACGGCCGTCTGGAGTCTCGCCGCCCTGCCTCTGATCCTGACCCGCGATCCGAAACGCGCCGACATTCTGGATCGCGCCGCGCGCGGCCTGGGAAAACTGTGCTGGATGAAGGGTTTCGAGCCGCGCTTCTATGGCTCACAGGAGCTGGCCCGCCTCGATCGAGGACGAACGGCCTAGCCGACCAGCCGTTTCAGGATCGGCGGAGGCGACCAGGTCGACCGGTTCATCACCATGCCCGCGATATGACCGCCCACGGCGTCGATCTCGTCGCGCAGGGCGACCGACTCATCCGCCGCCGTGGTCTCAGCCGCGACCACAAGAACCGTGGCGTCCACAAAGGGCGCCAGGGCGATGGCCATGTCGCTCCGGTCGGCGGCCGGCGTATCAATCACCACGGTGTCCGCATGGGCGCGCAAAGCGGTCCAGTAGCGCGCCTCGCCGACGGGCTCGACACGTTGGCCGGCGCGCAGCAACTCCGTATGGAAGCGCGTAACGAACAGCCGTCCGCCCAGACAGGCCCTCGCCGTCATCAGGCGCGCCGGCGGCACGGGCAGGCCGTCACGCCCGCGCATGGCCGGCGTCACCGCGTAGAAGGCCGAACCGTCGGGCGACGCCTTCACCGGAGCCGCCAGACGGCCAAACCGTTCGGGCTCCGCCGCGATCGCGTCCATCTGCCCCTGCTGGCTCAAATCCCCGTCAACCAGCCAGACAGGCCTGCGCGCACGCACGGCGGCCAGACGGGCGTACTCGCGAGCGACCGTCGAAACCCCGTCGCCGGTGCAGGCCGAGGCGAATTGGATCACGCGCCCGCGATGCGCCGGAGCCGGCCCGAGAGCCGCCCACAAACCCGCCATTTCAGTCGTCAGATCGACCATCGAATCGGTACGCACTCGTTATTCGTCAGGAGCCTAGCACGAGCCGCTCCGCTTGAGGGTCTCAGGCGTTCTTCATCGGCGTCACGGCCAGAACCGGCATCTGCAGCGTACGGCTGGCCGTGGACGGCAGGACGAAGCCCCGACGCAGGAAGACTCGGATCAGACCCACGCACAGGGCGGTGAAGCCCGCGAACAGGAAGGCGGCGATCATCAGCGGCGCCTTCAGGCTCTTGCCCTTGGACGGCGGCTGGGCGCGCTCGATGACCGTGACATTGTCAGCGCCGGCCTTGACCAGTTCATTGTCGGCCCGGCTCTGTGTCTCGCGCTGCTGGAATTCGCGGATGGAAGCCGTCAGGACTTCACGGTTGCCGGCCAGGGTGGCATTGCGCGATTCCAGCTCGGTCAGCTGGGACTGCCGCGTCCGCAGATCCACCACCTGCCGGTCCAGCACCGCCAGCCGCGCCGCCAGGGCGTCCCGTTCGGCCTGGGCGTTGATCCGCGTGGTCTCCAGCTCGACCCAGACGGGGTTGGGCCCCGTGCGGACCTCCTTGGCGCCCACCGCCGTGCCGGTGCCGACGTAGGCCTGCAGCTGGGCGATCCGCGTCTCGATTTCGCGCACGGGCTGGGCGTCGGCCTGATAACGGCTCAACAGCTCCTCACGCTGGGTGCGCAGTTGCAGGATCTGATCCTGGGCGGAAATGTTCAGGTCTTGCTGCAGGGCGATTTCAGCCGGCGTCCGCCTCTGTTGCGCGGCCAGGGTGTTCAGCCGCTGGGCCGCCTGGTTCAGTTGCGCCTGCACCGCCATGCGCTCGGCGAAGATGGATTGATAGGTCGCGCCCAAGGTCGCCTTGGCGGTGGCGAAATCACCAATGTTATTGGTGCGCAGGAAATCCTCGTAAGCGCGGTCAGCCGCCGCCAGTTCATCCTCGAACGCCCGACGCTGGGTCTGGATCGCCGGCGTGGCGCGGTCCTGGAAGACCTCGCGCCGATAGGTCAGATACTGGTCGATAATGGTGTTCAGCACCCGCGCGGAAAGGTCCGGATCATCACTCTTGTAGGTCAGGCCGACGACCGGGCTCAGCGGCGTCACAGACACATCCAGGCCGGCGCCGACGGCGCGAACGGCTGCTTCTTCCTGTTTCACGGGGTCCGAGGGCACGGCTCCGCCCTCCTGGAAACTCTCGACGCCCATGGCGCGGACGACCCGGCGCTTGACCTCGAGGCTGTTGAGAATGGCCGCTTCCGACTGGGTCACTTCGGCGCTGGTCGGCGGCGCGCCGCGATCGCTCAGCCCCACGCGCGGCTGGTAGACATATTCCTGACCCACGCCCACGAAGAGGCTGGCCCCCGCCGTGAAACTCTTTTTCAGCGTCAGCACCGCCGCTGCGCCTAGGGCGAACAGGACGACGAACACCAGCACCATCAGCACCAGTTCGCGAAACAGCAGCGTCACGACGTCAAGGACGCCGTAGCGCGGACGGGCTGCTGCTCGGGAGTTCAGACGCATGGGTCGACGAAATCCATTCCAGGAAACTTTCAGACACACCCTTGAATGACCCGCGTTAACCAGCCGTTACCCATAAGGGTCCAGCTTCACCGTCATTCGCAACAATGGCTGCTCACGTCCCATGATCCTTGACCGCCGCCTCATCCTGATGGGCCTGGCCGCCGGCCTGGCAGGCTGCGCCAGCGGTCGAAACGAGACGGCGCCGCCGATGGAAACCGCCGCCTCGACAGGTCTCCCCTTTGCGCCATGGACGGATATCGCCCCCGAGTACCTGCTCTTTCCCGGCGACGAGATCGAGGTCGCCACGCCGACCGCAAGCGAACTGACACGACAGCTCAAGATCGGCCCGGACGGCCGGGTCTCCCTGCCCCTGCTGGGTCACGTCATGGCCGCTGATCGCACCCTGGCCGAACTGGAAGCCGATATCGCCGAGGGCTACGCCGCCCACTTGCGCCGGCCAGACGTCGAGGTCACCCTGCGCCTCGCTGGCCCGCTGAAGGTCTGGGTCGACGGCGAGGTACGCAATCCGGGCGTGTTCGACATGCCTGGCGATATCGACGCCTATCAGGCCGTGATCATGGCCGGCGGTTTCCTGCCTTCGGCCCGCTCCAGCCAGGCCGCGCTGATCCGTCGCGGTCCGGGCGGCGTGCGCATGATGCGGACCATCGATCTTCGCCCGCGCAAGGCCGAGGTCGTGACCATGCACCGCGGCGACATCATCTTCGTACCGCGTTCGACCCTGGGCGAACTGGCCGCCTTCTTCACCCTGTTCCGTTCGGCCCTGCCGATCGGTTTCAGCTATGCGCTGAACGGCGGTTACGCCTCGACCTGACACGGCGGACAAGACCGCAGCCGTCCATCTCTGTCGCCCCCGTCCAGAGAGATCGCCATTTCTCGCGGCCCCAGGACGCTGGTCCTGACGACTCAGGCCGGGCATTAGGTTACATCGTCGATTCGAGAGCGGCTGCATGGCGCTCCAGATTCATGGGAGTGAGTTTTGCCGCTTCAACGCATCGCCGGGGCTCAGGCGTTCGAAAACCTGCACAAGAACCTTCGCCGCTCGGCCTGGCCGGACGGTCGCAAGCCTCGTTCGCGACTCGCCGGCATTGCCGCAGCCATGCCGGTCGCCAGCTTCTATTTCGCTCCCGGCGACCGCATTCTGACTCTGGGTTCCTGCTTCGCCCGTGAGATCGAAAAGCACCTGTCCAGCCTCGGCTTCGACTTGCCGATGCTCAAGGTCAACGTACCCGCCGAGGAACGCATCACCTCGACGCCCAACGACGTGCTCAACAAGTACTCCGTCCATTCGATGGAGAACGAGATCCGCTGGGCCTTCGAAGGCCTGCCTTTCGACCAGCGCACGCTTTTCCTCGAAACCGACGACGGCCTCTGGGTCGATCCGCATCTGGGCGTCAACCTGCCGCCGGCGCCCTTCGAGCGCGTCGCCGACCGTCGCGCCCAGGCCATGGCGGCCATGCGGGACCTGGCGACCAGCAAGGTCTTCATCATCACCCTCGGCCTGGCCGAGAGCTGGTTCGACCTTGAAACCAACCTCTATCTGAACGGGGCGCCGCCGCCCTCGGTCCGCAACCTCTCCCCGGAGCGGTTCGCGCTGGACGTCCTGTCCTACGACGACGTGATCCAGTCGCTGGAACGCATTCACGCCCTGGTCCGCAAATACGGCGCGCCGGACACCAAGATCCTCATCACCACCTCGCCGGTGCCCTTCAAGGCGACCTTCACGGGCGACGACGCCCTGATCGCCAACACCTACAGCAAGAGCGTCCAGCGCGCCGCCTGCGGCGCCTTCGCCGCAGCTCACGACGACGTGGACTATTTCCCTTCCTACGAGATCGTCACCCTGACAGACCGCTCGCGCGCCTACTGGACCGACAACATCCATGTGAATCCGGAAATCGTCGGCTTCATCATGGACACGGTCCTTTTCGCCTATTGCCCCTCGCTCGGCGTTCAGCCCAAGCAGCCTGAAGAAAAGACGACGATCACGCCGGAACCGACCGAGGCGGATAAGGAACGGTCAGCCCTGATCGGAAAGGTGCAGCGCATGACCCCGGCGGAGCGTCTGCTCCAGGCCGAGGCCGCTTTCCGCAAGGGCCACAACGACAAGGCCGCGATCATCTACAGCGCGCTCGTACCGTCAGATCGAGCCGCGTTCAGCAACGCTGATCTCGGACGCATCTACACCGACTACGGCGTCGCCCTGTTGCGCGCCAAGAACCCGGAACGGGGTGTGGAAATCCTGGAGCTGGCTCTGCACTACCTGCCGGACGACGCTCGCCTGAACTACAAGCTAGGCTTGGGCTACGCACGGATCCGCAACAGTACGCGCGCCGTCCACTATCTGCGTGAAGCCCTGAGGCTTGATCCTGCGACGCCGGATCACCACTGGCGCCTGGGTTCGGAACTGATCCGTCATCGAAAGACAGACGAGGCGCGCGCCCTTCTGACAGAAGCCCTGCGCCTCATGCCTGACCATGCAGCCGCAAAGCGAGACCTGCAAAGGCTCTGATTTCGGCTGGTTGGCGAAATCACAGGCGGTCATGGCGCGGCCTTCCATTGCATCGAGGGCCATGGGACGTCAGCATCGAAGCGGTTGGTCTCGACTTTGACGAACGGATTGACCTACTTCGCGTGAACTGAGGACGATCATCTCGTCGCAGTCGTGACTTCGCCTTTTCCGCAAAGGCGTCCGTGGCGATGCGCGGCATGATCAAGGCTTATGGAGAACGGCTTGGCCACTATCTTCAAACACCCGGCTCTTCCGGATTATTTTCAGGCCGTTCCTGGCGTTTCCACCCAGACTCCGCTGCCGGACATTCCTTCTATCGTTCCCGCCTATGAGGCAGGAAAGGTTCTGACCTTTCCTGACCTGCGTTTCGATATCGACTTCGACTTCTGGGAATCCGTTCCGACGGATCAATACCCGGAACTCAAGAAACTCGGTTCGATCGCAACGCCAGACCGGAACGGCGTCGATACCGCCCTGGACAAACACTTCACGCGCGGTGGAATTCCGCTGGCCCTTCAGGAGGCCATTCGGCCTCAAATCAGAAAATTCTACGATGTGGCCCTGCCTATCTATGATCGGCTGTTTTCAGGCTATTCGTTTACGGCCCGCCGGTCCGCGTGGCGCCTGAACCTCATTCACAACGAGGACATGCACACGGACACTTACGCCGATGAATATCCTCAGCATTTCGCCAGGATGTTCATTAACCTGGACCGACAGCCGCGCATTTGGCAGACCAGTTGGGCGGTCGATGACATGATCCAGCGTTTCGGTGATCGTATTCCACGCGACAGACTGGCGACTTCAAGCCGCGCCAACGTCTGGAAGGAAATCAAGAACGCCGCCTTCGGCCCCACGGCCCAATGGTGGGATGATCAGCCCCGACACGTCCTCTATTTCGACCCGGGCGAGGCCTGGATCGTCGATAGCCGACAGGTGTCTCACCAGATCTTCTATGGACGACGGGCCGTCTCCATCGACTTCTGGGTTGATCCCGCCTCGATGCAGAATCCCGACCGTCACTACCTCAACATCACCGATGCGTTCCGCGAGCGGACGCTTGGCTTCAAGGTCGCCTAAGGAAATCGTCATGCCGATTCAGACTCTCACGCTCACCGAAGCCATGAAGAATCGGAAATCCGAAATCTCGCGCTGGCCGTCGGACGCCGACAGTCAGGCCGCCCGGTTTTCTCCGATCGCACGTCCCGCTTTCGACGCGCCCTTCGTCATCAAGCCCGACGACTTCGTCTTCACCGTCGGTTCCTGTTTCGCACGAAACATCGAGAAGCAGCTGGCCGCCAACGGCTTCGATTTCGCTGCCCGCTATTTTGAACTTTCCCACGACGACAGCGATTTCACCGGCGTTGACGTCAGCGGCGTGCTGAACAAGTACGTGGTGCAATCCATCCTCAACGAACTCCGCTTCGCCATCGACCCGCATACGCGCTGGAGTCAGAGCAATCTCGTCGAATTGTCGAACGGGAAATGGTGGGACCCTCATCTCAATAATACGATCGCGCCCGCATCTCTGGAGCGCGTTCTCTACCGTCGCGAAAAGGTGACGGAGTATTTCAAGACCGCCGCGCGAGCGGATGTGTTCATCATGACGCTCGGCCTCGCCGAAGCCTGGTTCGACACGACATCCCGGCTCTACGGGAACGGCGTCCCCCCGGCGACCATCCAACGGACAGAGCCGAACCGCTTCGAGTTCCACCGCCTGGACTACAACCAGATCCTGACCTGCCTGGAGGCCATCAGGAAGCTCTTGATGGATCACGGCAATCCCGATGTGAACATCCTCGTCACCGTTTCACCTGTCGCGCTCAAGAGCACCTTCTCGGGCCAGGACGCGATGATCGCCAATACCTATTCCAAGGCGGTTCAACGAGCTGCGGTCGAAGCCTTCGCGACGGCCCATGACAACGTGACCTACTTCCCCAGCTTCGAATCCGTGACCCTGTCGGAGCGCAGCCATGCATGGGCGCCCGATCAGTTGCACGCCTCCGACGAGATCGTTCGCTACAACGTCTTGGCCATGATGGAGGCCTATTCGGAGAACCGGAAACAAGCTCCGAAATCCGGCCTGGTCGCCGACGCCCTGACGCTCATGTACAAAGGCGAGGCCTTGGCCAAGAAGGGGCAGATCGACGAGGCTGGCGAGGCCTTCAAACAGGCGACCGACATGGCCCCTGCCGAAGGCTTGATTCATATGAATCACGCGACCTTCCTCCTGAGGCAAAAACGCTACGACGAAGCTGTCATTGCGGCCGAGAAGGCCACCGCCCATGGCGGCGACAGCTATGGCGCCTATGCGGTCCTGGCGACCGCCTATAGAACCGCCGGACGTCTCGAGGACGCCTATGCCGCGATTGATCGCGCCCTGGAAATCGCTCCTACAAAGCGCGGCAATATCCACGCCAAGGCCGTCATCTGCACCCGCATGCGTCGGTTTGACGAAGCCCTGGACCTCTATGAAACGATTATCCGAGGGGTCGCTGGAAACGACCTCGATCAGCTGCGGGCGCGTTTCATGGATCCCTACGTCAACACCGCCAAGGCCGCAGGTCAGGAAGGCCGCGCCAAGACCTTCCTGGCGGAGACCACAGGAGAGCCCGCCTAAGTCGGGCGAATTCTACGTTGAATCCCCCCATCATTCTCGGCCTCGCGCCGAGAATGATGGAAGCTGCAGTTCTCGGATCATACCGCCCGGGGCCAGTCGTGGTTCAAGGCCGCGCAACCCGCAGCCATACCACCCAGCCCAAGCGGGCTAATCCATGGTCGGGGCGAGAGGATTCGAACCTCCGACCCTCTGGTCCCAAACCAGATGCGCTACCAGGCTGCGCTACACCCCGAACCGATGGAGCGCCCTCATGGCACGGGCGAGGGCGCACCGCAACGTATTGAAGGGCTCAATCTCCCCTAGGGACGAAAGAAGCTGTGGCGAACCTGGTCGCCAGGCCTGGCGCCGATCTCTTCGGCACGGCCGGCACGCAGTTCCAGCACCCCGTTGGCCGCGCCGTTCGAAGGCAAGGGGGTTTGCGAATAGGGCGTGGCGTGGCTGGCGATCGAGACGATCCGGCCTTGTGGGTCGATGTAGATGATGTCCAGCGAACTGGGCGTGTTCTTCATCCAGAAGCTCTGCTCACTGGCCGCCGGGAACTGGAACAGCATCCCCCGGTCGTCTTCCAGCGGCGGGCGGTACATCAGGCCGCGCTCGCGTTCGGCGTCATCGTCGGCGATCTCGACCATGAACCTGTGCTCGCCCGAGGCGGTGACGATGCTCAGCGGCTCCAGCGGCCGCCCCGCCGCATCAACGGGCCCCTTGGGCGCGCAGGCCGAGGCCAGGCCCGCCACGGCAAGGAGGCCCGCCAGCAGGATACGACGCGAAAAATGCATGCCTTCGCCCTTCAAGGGGCGAAACCTATTCGCCCGGTCTGATCTCGGCGACCACCAGGCCCTTGGGGCCGTCGGCGAACCGCACCTGCACCGCGTCGCCCGGCGCCAGGTCATCCAGCCCGCAACGGCGCAGCGTTTCCACATGGACGAAGATATCGCCGGCTGCGCTGTCACGCACCACGAATCCATAGCCCTTGGTGCGATTGAACCATTTGACCACCGCCGTCTCCAGCGGTCCGTCGCCGGTCATGTCGAAAACCGGACGCGGCGACGCCGAACGCGGCGCATCCCGACGGACGGGCGTCGGCGCGCCCTCGCCCAGATCGACGACGCGAACCACCTGCCAGCCCTTTGGACGGCGCGCGCATTCACACGTGATGGTTGCGCCCTCGGCCGCCGCCTCATGACCGCTGTCACGCAGGCTGCTGACGTGAAGCAGCACATCCTTGAGCTCGGTCATGTCCGGCTCGTCAGGGACGATAAAGCCATAGCCCTTGCCGGGATCGAACCACTTCACCCGACCGGCGATCAGAACAACGTCCAGCGTTTCCATTTCGTCGAAATTCGACAACTCACAACCCCCGCCTGCAAAGCGTGCAGAGGTCATGATTAACACGGTTCTGTGAACGGCGGAAAAACAAAAATGACGATTTTAAGCCCACGCCACGCATTGCCGCGCACGAACGCATGCGGCGGCCTGAAAAACGGTGTCGATGTCGGGGAGGGAAAATACTCCGCGTGGCAGTCCCTAGGGGAGTCGAACCCCTCTTTTCAGGTTGAAAACCTGACGTCCTAACCGATAGACGAAGGGACCGCTGCGCGGAGGAGTGGTCTGATAGCCGCCCTCTTCAGACGACGCAAGTCTGTTTTTCAACTTTCCGAACAAAGACTTCGCCGACGCGCCATGCGCGCGAAAACGCCCCCTTGCGGAACGATTGAAGCTGTCGATGCAGGGGAAGCAGAAGGCTCCGCGTGGCAGTCCCTAGGGGAGTCGAACCCCTCTTTTCAGGTTGAAAACCTGACGTCCTAACCGATAGACGAAGGGACCGCTGCGCGGAGGACCGGGGTAATAGCCGTCGATTCCGCCGCTTGCAAGCGCTTGCTGCGCAGTTTGTGCGACTTTTTCAAAGACCTGCGCTCGGCAACGTCGAACCTCAGGCCATGCGTGGGTCGGCCACGTCCTCGATCTCGAACTGCACCCCGCGACGACCGTTCCAGTCGTCGGCCTTCAGCCGCCCGACCAGGTTCAACCCACCCTGCCCCGCCAGCAGCGCCTTGCCCGTCGGCAGGTCGGCGCAGCGCCAGGCGATGGCCCGCACCGAGGCCCCGTCCGGCCCGACCAGACGACAGCGCACGTGGCCGCCGTTCATCGCAACCGGCTCCCGCGCCTGCACGCCCTGCAGGGCGAAAAGAGGCTCGGGGTTGGCGGGACCATAGGGCGCCAGCTGCTCGAAGGCCTCGAACAGGTCACGCGTGGCCGCGCGCGGATCGATCAGGGCGTCCACCTCGACCCAGTCCTGGGCCACGGCCTCGGCCCGCTCGCCCGACAGGCGGTCGTTGAGGAAGGCGCGCAGCTCGTCGATGCGGTCAGCCGCCACCGTCAGACCCGCCGCCATGGCGTGACCGCCGCCGGCGATCAGCACGCCCTCGTTCCAGGCCGCCTGCACGGCCCGGCCCAGGTTCATGCCAGGCTGCGACCGGCCTGATCCCTTGCCCACGCCATTGATCGCATCGACGCCGATGACGATGACCGGCTTCCTCCAGCGCTCGCGCAAGCGCCCGGCGACGATGCCGACCACGCCGGGATGCCAGTCCTCGCCCGAAACCACGACCAGGGCCGACTCGTCGGCGTGCGCCCCCGTCGCCTCGACGCGGCGCACGGCCTGTTCCGTCACCTGGGCCTCGACCTCACGCCGGGCGATGTTCAGCCCGTCCAGTTCCTGCGCCAGCATCCTGGCCTCATCAGGATCGTCGGTGGACAGCAGGCGCGCCCCCAGATCCGACTTGCCGATCCGCCCGCCCGCATTGATGCGCGGCCCCAGGATGAAGCCCGCATGATTGGACTTGGCCGGTCCCGGCTCGGCCCCGGCGGCGGTCAGCAGGGCCCTCAGCCCCGGATTCTTCCAGTCCGACATGACCTTCAGGCCCAGACTGGTCAGGGCCCGGTTGAAGCCCGTCAGGCCGGTCACGTCGCAGATAGCCCCCATGGCGGCCAGATCCAGCCACTGGCGGATGTCCGGCTCGGCCCTGCCCTCAAACAGGCCCCTCGCCCGCGCCTCGCGATTCAACGCCGCCAGCAGGACGAAAACCACCCCCGCCGCCGCCAGATTGCCCTGCCCCGAGCCGCAGCCCGGTCGGTTCGGGTTGACCACGGCCAGGCAGGCCGGCGGTTCCTCGCGCATCATGTGGTGGTCGATGACCACGACCTTCAGGCCGATGGCGGCGGCGTGAGCCACCGCCTCATTGGCCGCCGCCCCGCAGTCCACGGTGACGACCAGATCGGCGCCACGCGCCTTCAGCGTGTCGAAGGCCCGCGCACTGGGGCCGTAACCCTCGGTCAGACGGTCGGGGACATAGATGGGCAGGTCCGCCCCGAAAGTGCGGAACCAGCGCACCAGCAGGGCCGCGCTGGAGGCGCCGTCCACGTCATAGTCGGCAAAGACGTGAATGCTGCTGCCCGCCTGCAAGGCGTCGACGATGGCGCTGGCCGCCGTGTCCATGTCCATGAAGCTGGAAGGGTCGGGGAACAGGGCCCGCAGCGTCGGCGTCAGGAAGTTCCGCCCCTGATCCGCCGCCACCCCGCGCGCAGCCAGGGCCCGCGCCATCGGCTCGTCCAGATCCAGAGCCTGCATATGGGCGCGGATGGTCCCGGCCTCGGCCGGACGCTGCCGCCAGGCGCGCCCCGACAAAGAGCGCGACACATTGAGGAAGGCGGGACTGTTTCCACCGTCAGCCATAGGGAATCCTTGTCAGCCCGGCCATCATTCCGGGATTCTGTCGTTCACACGACAGGCGCCCCGTCAGGGTCGCGGGCGGTCGATCGGCGGCGGCGCGACGGCGCGACGACGCAAGGTCTCGGCGAAGGCCTCGACCTCTTCCGGCGTCTGCGCGCCGATCGGGGCCATCTTGGCCGGATCAAAGCGGCGGCTGATGGATTCGGCGAAGGCCGCCGGATCAGTGTCCATGGTCCAGTCGATGGCCGCCACCTGGGTCGCCAGCGCGGCGCTGCCGGCGTCCAGCGCCCTGACGTTCATCGCCACCTGGGCCGGTTGCGGCAGGTCCTCCGGCGTCGCCGGAAAATCGGCCCAGCGCGGGTATTCCCGATGCGCATCCACCAACTGCTGAATACGCGGCGCCAGAGGCGACGCAGCATCCGTCTGCGGGTCGAACGACCCCACGCAGCCGCTCGTGAGCAACAGCACGCCGATCATCGCCGGCAGGATCGTCTTTTTCGACAGGAACACGTTCATCTCACCCCCGGTCATATGCCATCATCGCGCCCGGAGGAAGGCTCGCGACCCGACGCGCGCCCGTTCCAGAGGTTCGCCCATGGCCAAACGCCCGACCAAGGCTCCCCCTTCCCCGCTGCCCGCCGCGGCGGCGCCGCGCAAGTCGGGTCGCCCGACCTCGGCCAAGCCTCGCACCAGGAAGGCCCCGCCGCCAGACGCCGCGCCCGAATCGCCCGCTACGGCTGAAGCGCAGCCGCAGACCCCGCCTCAGCCCGAGGCCCCCGCCGATCCCTTCGCCTTCGGCGCCGATCAGCGGCAACTGCTGGAAACCCTGTCGCTGAACCTGGCCAAGGCGGCCATGACGGCCCAGTCGGCCATCGCCGAGGCCGCCCTGTCGCAGGCCGACCGCCCCGCCGCCCTGTCGCCCGACCCGTTCAACGTGGCCCCGGCCATGACCTCGGTCATGGCCAGCCTGGCCGCCCGCCCCGAGAAGCTGTTCCAGGCCCAGGCCGACCTGTTCGGCCGCTATATGGACCTGTGGTCCACGACCGCCCGTCGCGCCATGGGCGAAGAGGTCGCCCCCGCCCCCTCGACCGACAAGCGATTCCGCGACCCGGCCTGGAGCGAAAACCCCGTCTTCGACGTCATGCGCCAGTCCTATCTGGTCACCTCGGACTGGATGAACGGCCTGGTCGCCAGCGTCGAAGACGTCGATCCGCGCGTGAAGCGCCGGGCCGAGTTCTTCACCCGCCTGCTGACCGACGCCTTCTCCCCCTCCAACTTCCTCGCCTCCAACCCGGCGGCGCTCAAGGCCCTGGCCGAGACCGGCGGCGAGTCGCTGGTGAAGGGGATGCAGAACTTCGCCGCCGATCTGGAGCGCGGAAACGGCAAGCTGAAGATCAGTCAGGCCGACTACGGCCGGTTCAAGGTCGGTGAGAACGTCGCCACCGCCCCCGGTCAGGTGGTCTGGCGCGACGAACTGTTCGAACTGATCCAGTTCGACGCCGCGACCGAGACGCAGGCCGCCATCCCGCTGCTGATCTTCCCGCCGTGGATCAACAAGTTCTACATCATGGACCTGCAGCCGGCGAACTCGCTGATCCGCTGGCTGTCGGCCCAGGGCTTCACCGTCTTCGTCTGCTCCTGGGTCAACCCGGATCAGGACAAGGCCGGGTTCGGCTTCGAGGAGTATCTGCACAAGGGCGTCTATCGCGCTGTCGAAAAGACGCTGGAGCAGACCGGCCAGAAGCAGCTCAACGCCGTCGGCTACTGCATCGGCGGCACCCTGCTGGGTTCAGCCCTGGCCCACATGGCCGCGAACAGGGACGAGCGCGTCGCCTCCGCCACCTTCTTCGCCGCCCAGCACGACTTCGCCGAGGCTGGCGACCTGCTGCTGTTCACCGACGAGCACTGGCTGGCCGAGATCGAGCAACAGATGGACGCCGCCGGCGGCGTCCTGCCCGGCGCGGCCATGGCCGAAACCTTCAACGCCCTGCGCGCCAACGACCTGATCTGGTCCTTCTTCGTGTCCAACTATCTGATGGGCAAGGCGCCACCCGCCTTCGACCTGCTGTTCTGGAACGCCGACCAGACGCGGATGCCCAAGCGCCTGCACCTCGACTACCTGCGCCAGATGTATGGCCGCAACGCCCTGGCCAAGGGCGAGTTCGAGATCGGCGGCCAGCCCATCGACCTGTCGACCGTCAAGACGCCGCTCTACTTCCTGGCCAGCCGCGAGGACCACATCGCCCCGATGAACTCGGTCTATCGCTCGGCGCGGCTGTTCGGCGGCCCGGTGACCTACACCCTGGCCGGATCGGGCCACATCGCAGGGGTCATCAACCCGCCCGCCGCCAACAAATACCAGCACTGGACCAACCCCGCCCTTCCCGAAACGCTCGCAGAATGGCAAGCGGGCGCTGAACAGCATCCCGGCAGTTGGTGGACGCACTGGGCCGCCTGGCTGCGCGACAAATCCGGCGAACAGATTCCCGCCCGCGACCCGAAGACCGGCGCGCTCAAGCCCATCGAGCCCGCGCCCGGCGCCTATGTGAAAGTGAAGTCTTGAAGCGTATCGAACCCAACCTGCTGCTGGCCCTGGCCACCGCCGTCCCGCTCGCCCTTCTGGTCACCACCGCCAGCCTATTCGGCGAACCGGGCAACACCTTGAAGTATGTCCTGCTGGCCGTGGTCTGCACGGTTCTGTTCGTCGTCTTCAACGGCATGATGGCCAGGCGCACCGGCGTTCAACGCCCGCCGATGATTCATGCCGAGGCCGCCTCGACGGCCGTCTGGGCCAGCCTTTTCCCGCTGGTGCTGATCTTCGCCGCCGCCGCTCCGGTCTTCTTCCCCGGCCATGACTACGGCCTGCTGATCATCATCGGCGCCGTCTGGTTCGGCGTGACGGTGCAGTCGGCCCTGCGGGCGCGTCAGGCGGGCTGAGCCGCCCGCCGTCCGCGTCAGTTGAGGCCGGTCGCCTCGTCCAGACCCAGCATGATGTTGAGGTTCTGCACCGCCGCGCCCGAGGCGCCCTTGCCCAGGTTATCGAGCATGGCGACCAGACGCGCCTGCTCCCCGCCACGGTCGCCAAAGACGTGCAGACGCATCCGGTTGGTGCCGTTCAGACCCTCCGGCTCGATGCCGGTCATGGCCTCGGTCTCGTCCAGATCGGCGACCTCGACGAAGCGCTGGCCGTCATAGGCCTCCAGCAAGGCCCCGTGCAGCCGCTCGACCGAGGGCGTCTCCGGCAGGGCCGACAGATGCAGCGGAACCTCGACCAGCATCCCCTGGCGATAATTCCCCACGGCGGGCGCGAACAGGACGTTGCGCGACAAGCCCGTGTGCTTCGTCATCTCCGGCACGTGCTTGTGCTTCAGCGTCAGGCCATAGGCGCGGAAGGCGGTCGACGCCCCCTCGGCCTCGAACTCGGCGATCATGGCCTTGCCGCCGCCGGAATAGCCCGACACCGCATTGACCGTGACCGGATGGCTGGCGGGCACCAGCCCTGCCCGCACCAGCGGCCGCATCAGGCCGATGAAGCCGGTCGGATAGCAACCCGGGTTCGACACCCGCGTCGAGGCGGCGATGGCCGCGCGTTGGCCCGCATCCATCTCGGCGAAGCCATAGGTCCAGGCCGGATCGACCCGGAACGCCGTCGAGGCGTCGATGACCCGCACGCTCGGGTTCTCGATCATCGACACGGCTTCCTTGGCCGCATCGTCGGGCAGGCACAGGATGACCGCGTCGGCGCTGTTCAGCGCCTCGCGCCGCGCCTCCACGTCGCGCCGACGCTCGCCCAGCAGGACCAGCTCCAGATCCTTGCGCGCCTCCAGACGCTCGCGGATCTCCAGCCCCGTGGTCCCGGCCTCGCCGTCGATGAAGATGGTGTGGGTCATCTTACGCTCCTGATCCTTCTCCCCTTGCGGGAGAAGGTGGCCCGCGCAGCGGGTCGGATGAGGGGTCTTGCTGACCCGACAATCTGGCGACTTTCAGACGACGACGTCAAACGAGGGCGAAACCCCTCATCCGTCGACCGTCGGTCGCCACCTTCTCCCGCAAGGGGAGAAGGAAAAACAGCAAGAAAAAGGGCGCTCCGGGTTACCCCGAAGCGCCCCAAATCCAAATCGCCTGAAAGCGATTAGCGCTTCGAGAACTGGAAGCTGCGGCGTGCCTTGGCGCGGCCGTACTTCTTGCGCTCGACGACGCGGCTGTCGCGGGTCAGGAAGCCGTGCGGCTTCAGGACCTTGCGCAGTTCCGGTTCAAAGTGTGTCAGGGCGTGCGACAGGCCGTGGCGGATGGCGCCGGCCTGGCCCGACAGGCCCGAACCTTCGACGGTGCAGACGACGTCGTATTGCGTGGCGCGGTCCGAAACGGTCAGCGGCTGGGCGATCATCATGCGCAGGACGGGACGGGCGAAGTAAACTTCCTGGTCCTTGCCGTTGATGGTGATCTTGCCGGTGCCCGGCTTGACCCAGACGCGAGCGATCGCGTTCTTGCGCTTGCCGGTCGAGTAGGCGCGGCCCTGGGCGTCCAGCTTTTGCTCATAGACCGGGGCGTCGTTCTCGGCCGAGGCGGTCAGGCCCTTCAGGGCGTCGAAGCCGGTGGCTTCAGCAGTCACGTCGGTCATGCTCAGACGCTCCGGGTGTTCTT
>Ga0247823_10000338_pt1 | contig 40988 bp, 46 predicted proteins | sample 13C_PalmiticAcid_2_FD_192426 | JGI IMG/M metagenome (GOLD analysis project Ga0247823, IMG submission 192426) | Soil microbial communities from agricultural site in Penn Yan, New York, United States - 13C_PalmiticAcid_Day30 | ecosystem: Environmental > Terrestrial > Soil > Agricultural land... | reverse complement strand
CAATCACTCCCGTCATTCCCGCCCGTGTGGCGGGAACCCCTCTGTCAACCGCAAGGGCGGATGGGGCGGCGTGCTCAGCACGCCGCTGGCACGTCCCGCGCGAACGGAACCAGAGCTTCCCGCCACAAGGGCGGGAATGACGGGAAGATTGGGCGTGCGCCTTCTCCCCTCCCCCATTCCGCCCTATCCTGGTGGCCATGACCAAGCCCGTTCCCGCCGATGTCGTTTCGCGCCTGAAGTCCGTGCTGGGCGAGGGTGGATGGAGCCAGGATCCCGAGCGGCTGGCGCCCAAGCTGGTCGAGTGGCGGGGGCGCTGGAAAGGCGAGACGCCGCTGCTGGTCACGCCGCGCAGCACCGCCGAGGTCGCCGCCGTGGTGGGGATCTGCGCCGCCGAAGGCGTGGCGATCACCCCGCAGGGCGGCAACACCGGCCTGGTCGCCGGCCAGATCCCGCAGGGCGAGATCCTGCTGTCGACCGAGAAGCTGCGCGCCGTGCGCGACGTCGACGCCCTGGACGACGTGATGGTGCTGGAAGCGGGCGTCACCCTCCATGAAGCCCACCAGCAGGCCGCCGCCGTCGGTCGCCGGTTCACGGTGGGCGTGGCCTCGGAAGGCTCGTGCACCATCGGCGGCCTGATCTCGACCAACGCCGGCGGCACGGCCGTTCTGCGCTACGGCATGATGCGCGAGCAGGTGCTGGGGATCGAGGCGGTGCTGCCCAACGGCGAGATCTGGAACGGGCTGAAGCGCCTGCGCAAGGACAACACCGGCTATGACCTGAAGCAGCTGCTGATCGGCGCCGAGGGCACGCTGGGGATCGTCACCGCCGCGGCCCTGAAGCTGCACGCGCCGCTGGCCTCGCGGGCCGTGTCCATCGTCGGCCTCTCCTCGCCCGCCGAGGCCATCCAACTGCTCGCCCGCGCCAAGGACGAGACCGGCGGCGCGGTCGAGGCCTTCGAACTGATGGGCCGCCTGGGCTTCGCCTTGACCGTGAAGAACGTGCCTGGCCTGCGCGATCCTCTGCCCACGGAGCATCCCTGGTACGTGCTGATCGAGATCGCCAGCGGCGAGCCCGGCGCGGCCGAGGCGGCGCTGGAACGCCTGCTGGCCGGCGCCCTGGAAAGCGGCCTGATCGCCGACGCGGCCGTGGCCCAGACGGAAACCCAGATGAAGGCCTTCTGGCACATCCGCGAGGGCCACTCCGCCGGCCAGAAGCCCGAAGGCGCGGTGTGGAAGCACGACGTGTCAGTGCCGGTCTCCAAGATCCCCGACTTCATCGGCCAGGCCGACGCCGCGATCGAGAAGGCCTATCCCGGAACCCGCATCGTCGCCTTCGGCCACGTGGGCGACGGCAACGTCCATTACGACGTGCTGAAACCCCAGAGCGGCGACGACGACGCCCATGACGCCGCCCGCGAGGCCGGCGCCCACATCGTCCACGACATCGCCGCCAGCTTCCACGGCTCGATCAGCGCCGAGCACGGCCTGGGCGCGATGAAGTCGATCGAGGCCCTGGCCTACAAGGACCCCATCGAGGTCGCCGCCCTGCGCGCCATCCGCGCCGCGCTCGACCCGCAGCGGATCATGAACCCGCGGGTGCTGTTCTAGGCGGCGTCGCTCTGGGCCGCCTTGGCCTTGCGGCGGGCGAAGTAGACGGCGATCAGCGCCAGCACCGCGCCGGCTGGGAAGGTCGACTTCAGGAAGCCGCCGGCCTGGCCGGGGCCCAGGATGTTGACCGCGAAGGGCACGAAGCCCCACTGGCCGGTGGACGGCTGCATCCAGAAGGCCCCGACGCCCACGAAGCACAGCACCGCCCAGATGAGGCGCAGCTTCAGCGCGCGGGTACGGGCCACGAAATAGAGGGCCACGATCATCGGCAGCGGCCAGGCCAGGGCGGCCGCGAGGGCGAGGGTCTCGTTCATCCCGCCTTCCTAGCGGGCGGCGCGCGAAAGAAAAGGGCGGCCTGCGTCACGGCTTGGCGGCCGCCCGCTGGAGATCGCCGTCGCGATAGGTCGACAGGCGCTCGAAATACACCGAACAGATGCCGGCCTGCGGGCTGAACATCTGGCGGATGCGGGTCTGGCCGGGCTCGTCGTGCCAGATGAACAGAAAGAACAGGACCTGGTCGGAGACCACCAGCGGCTTGCCGCGCTGGCGCAGGATGGCGTCGCCGACCGCCTTGCAGGATTGGGCGGGCAGCTTGACCCCGACGCGCTCGAGGCCCGCGGGTCCGTAATAGAGCTCCGCCTTGCCCTTCACGCCTTCCAGCATGAACGGCCCGGCGCTCTTGACCTGGCCGACGTCCATTTTCTCGCCGGACTTCACCGGCTTCAGATCCGGCATGGCGGCCTGGGCCTGTTCGGGCGTCATGCCCCACTCGGTGGCCTCCCAGCCGGCGAGCGCCGCCCCGGGCGCGAGGCCCAGGACGAAGGCGAGGACGAAGCCGAGGAAAAGGCGCATGCGAGAACTCCGTTGCCCCCACAAGACCCACGCCTGCAAAGCTTGGCAATACACCTCAGATCTCCGGCACGCCCGCCATCATCGCCTTCAGCGCCGCCAGGTGCCCTTTCAGCGCCTTGCGGCCAGCGGCGGTCAACGAGGCCCAGGTGCGTACCCGGCCGTCGGACGGGGTCTTGGCGACCTTGAGGTAGCCGGCCTCTTCCAGCGTCTTGAAGTGCTTGGAAAGCACCGACTCCGAGACATCCAGCGCCTCGCGCAGGGTGGAGAAGTCGATGGTGTCGACGCCAGCCAGCATGCAGCAGATCTGCAGGCGGTTGGGGGCGTGGATCACCGGATCGAGGGCGGCGGCGCTCACAGAGAGCCGCCGTCGCGCAGGTCGCGGCGGAACGCGGCCTCCCAGACGAAACCGCCGATGGTGACGATCACCGCGATGACCGCGCCGACGACCAGCGGCCCAGCGGCCAGGCCGTGCTCGCGGGTCAGCCAGGCCGAGCCCAGGACCGACAGCGCGGTCAGCACCGCCAGGACGACCGACACCCAACGCGTGCGGCCGGCGCGATAGCCGTTGATCCACAGGCCGGTGCGGCGCTTGTAGGCGCGCACCAGCAGCAGCAGCCCGACCACGAACACCAGGTAGGCGCCGAGCATCAGCGGGACCGCCTGGCCCTGGACCGCCACGAGGCCGCCGGTCAGCAGCCCCAGGGCCGGGTGATACCAGATCGGCGCTCGGGCGCGGCGCGCGAGGTCGGCGTTGGCGGCCTCGACCTCGGCCAGCATGCGGGCGGCCTCGGCGGGATCGATCGAGGAGGTGGGGCTCACGGGCGTTTCCTTACTTTCCATATCGGAAAGCTAGCGATCACTTTCCATATCGGCAAGTAGAAACTTTCCACGATGGAAAGTAACTCGACGCGGGGCCCATGTGCGGCCGGTCACATCTTGAAGTTGAAGACGTGATACCGTCCCCCTCGACACTCCAAGGGCCCGGCGCCCAAGCCATCGGAGGCGACCATGCCGCAGACCGCCGCGACCAGCCTGACCCTGCAGCAGCAGGCCTTCTGCCTGTCCTGGCTGTCGAACGCCGCCTCCGACAAGGTCGACACCCTGGCCAATCTCGAGGCCCACGTGCGCCAGTCGGTCGAGACCTTCCTGACCGACAACGCCAGCAGGATCGCCGACTGGTCGATCGCCTGGGGTCCGGTGGCGTCGAGCCACGAGGGCGCCGACCCGACCGCGCTCTACTACGCCGACAACATGCTCTACGCGGCGAGCGCCACGGTCGCCGGCGCGCCCTGCCTGGTGGTGGCCATGGCCGGCACCAACGAGGACGACGCCTACGACTGGCTGGCGGAAGACTTCTCGATCGTCCGCCAGGTCGACTGGCCCTACGGCAATGGCGGCTTCGACGGCGCGCCCGCGCCGAAGATCTCACACGCCACGGCGACCGGGATCGCCGCCCTGCTGGCCCTGCGCGATCCCCAGGCCGGCGGGATCCAGGCCTTTGTGGCCAGCTGGACCAAGGCCAATCCCGGCGGGACGGTGATCTTCACCGGCCACAGCCTGGGCGGGGCGCTGTCGCCCAGCCTGGCCATGGCGGCCCTCGGCCAGAACGGCGGCCCGTTCGTGGGCGCCACCGCGCTGACCCTGCCCAGCGCCGGCCCGACGCCGGGCAATCCCGACTTCGCCGCGCTCTACACCCACTTCTTCCCGGCGCCCACCCCAGGGTCGACCGACAGCGGCCCGGTCCCGTTCAACACCGACCTCGTCAACGCCCACGACGTCGTGCCCACGGCCTGGAACGACGTGAAGCTGACGGGCTTCTTCACCAACACCGGCGACATCGCCTTCAAGCTGGCGATGGACGCCCTGCTGGCCTCGCTGGACGGCCTGGCCCATGGCCTGATCGGCTTCAACACCTACCAGCCTATCGCCCACCAGACCTTCGCGGCCGATCCGCCCGACGTCGACTACGACAGCCTGCAGGGCTATTTCGGCCTGATCGTCGCCAACCACCTGGCGGCCTATCCGACCTATGTCGGCGTCGACGACGCGCTCACCGAGACCACCGCGGCCATGACCCGCGCCACGCTGCGCCAGGTGCAGACCCACGCCAAGCGCCTGACGGCGGCGGCCAAGAACCAGGGCGCTGTCGCCCAGGCGGCCCAATAGGGTTCTTGCCCCCGGCCATCGCTCGACCATATAAGTCATATACGAAACGTATATGCGAGAGCGAAGCCATGGGCATCGTCAACATCGAGGACGAGCTGCACGAACAGCTGCGTCGGGCCAGCAAGGCCTCGTACCGGTCGATCAACGGCCAAGCGGCCTTCTGGATCAGGATCGGCATGCTCAGCGAGCTGAACCCCGGCCTGACCTTCCAGGAACTGGTGGCGCGCGAGCTGAAGGAGGCTGGCGTCGATGCGCCCCACCTGCCGGCGACCACCAGCGCATGACCATCGACAACGAGGACCAGTTGGACAAGCTGCGCGCGGTCGGCGCCCTGGTGGCCCGCACCCTGACGGCCATGGGCGCGGCGCTGGAGCCGGGCATGACCACCCGCGAGCTGGACGACATCGGCCGCGCCCTGCTGGAGAAGGACGGCGCGCGCTCGGCCCCGGAACTGACCTACGACTTTCCCGGCGCCACCTGCATCTCGGTGGGCCCCGACTGCGCCCACGGCATTCCGGGCGATACGGTGATCAAGGCCGGCGACCTGATCAACATCGACGTCTCGGCCGAGCTGGACGGCTATTTCGGCGACACCGGGGCCAGCTTCTCCGTGCCGCCGACGTCCAAGCGCATCGAGCGCCTGTGCCGCGACGGCCGGCGGGCGATGTGGGCCGGCATCCGCGCGGTGCGGCCCGGCGGCCGGCTGAACGAGATCGGCCGCTCGATCGAGGCCTTCGCCGACAAGAACGGCTACAGCCTGGTGCGCAACCTCGCCAGCCACGGGGTCGGCCGCTCGCTGCACGACGCGCCCAAGGAGATCCCCACCTGGCATGAGCCGCGCGACCGCCGGGTGATCACCGAGGGCCTGGTCTTCACCATCGAGCCTTTCCTGTCGCTGGGCGCGGACTGGGTCGAGGAACTGGACGACGGCTGGACCCTGCGTCCGCCGGGTCGCGAGGCCACGGTGCAGTACGAGCACACCCTGGTGGCCACCCGCAACGGACCGCTGGTGCTGACCCTGGCGTGAACGGGGGCGGGCAAATTGCCCGCATAGCTTCTCTCCCCCGTAAATTCCCCGCGAAGGCGGGTACCCAAGCTGACTTTCAGGATCGACCAGATGCCGCGCCAAGACCCGCAGACCCGGCTTGGATCTCCGCCTTCGCAGGGATGCTCGGCGGAGACGCGATCGACCTTAAGGGTCGGCTCCTCAGCCCCCGGTGCTGGCGAAGCGAGACCAAAGCCTCTATCTGCACCCCCATGCTGATGGTCATCTCTCCCGCCAAGTCGCTAGACTTCACCGCCCCGGATCAGGTCCTTCCCCTGACCACCCCGGCCCTGAAGCCGCAGATCGCGGAACTGGCCAAGGTCACCCGCAAGCTGACGGCGGCCGACCTGCGCCGGTTGATGCACATCTCCGAAAAGCTGGCCGACCTGAACCGCGAGCGGTTCCAGCATTTCGACCCCGAGGTCGAAGACGGCCTCCAGGCGGTGATCGCGTTCAACGGCGACGTCTATGCGGGCCTGGCCGCGCGCGAACTGGACCGTCCGGCCCTGGAGTGGGCGCAAGGCGCCTTGCGCATCCTGTCGGGCCTCTACGGCGTGCTGCGACCGCTGGACGCCTTGCAACCCTATCGCCTGGAGATGGGCACCCGGCTTAAGACCAAGCGCGGCGCCAACCTCTACGACTTCTGGGGCGAGACCATCGCCAAGACCCTCAACGAGGCCGCCGCCGACCACGCCGACCCGACGCTGGTGAACCTGGCCAGCCAGGAATATTTCGGCGCCGTCGACGCCAAGGCCCTGAAGCTGCCGGTCGTCACCTGCCACTTCAAGGAAGAGAAGGCCGGGACGATGAAGGTGCTGGGCTTCTACGCCAAGAAGGCGCGCGGCCGCATGGCCCGCTACGCCATCGAGGGCCGTGTCGAGAAGGCCGAGGACCTCAAGGCCTTCGATCTCGACGGCTACAGCTTCCGTCCCGACCTCTCCACGCAGGCCGACTGGGTTTTCGCTCGCCCGCAGCCATAATTTCATCTATCGGTGAATTTATAAGCGCTCGCTCTTCGCGATAGCGAGCTATATGCTGCAATGCAGCAAGTCGGGCAGGACAGCAGGAGCGCGCCGATGGCCGTGGATTTCGGGTTGCAGGGTCAAGTCGCCATCGTCACGGGCTCGACCAGCGGCATCGGGCACGCGCTCGCCGACGCCATGGCCGCCCAGGGCGTCAACATCGTGCTCAACGGCCTGGGCGAGATGAACGCCATCGAGCGCACCCGCGCCGAGATGGCCGAAAAGCACGGCGTCGAAGTGCTCTACCACAGCGCCGACATGACCAAGCCGGTCGAGATCGCCGACATGGTGCGCGCCGCCAAGGCCGAGTTCGGCGAGCTGGACATTCTCGTCAACAACGCTGGCGTCCAGCACGTGGCCCCGGTCGACGAGTTTCCCGACGACAAGTGGGACCTGATCATCGCCATCAACCTGTCGTCGGCGTTCCACGCCGCCAAGGCGGCGATCCCGATCATGAAGGAGCAGGGGCGTGGGCGGATCGTCAACATCGCGTCCGCTCATGGGCTGGTCGCCTCGCCCTACAAGTCGGCCTATGTGGCCGCCAAGCACGGCATACTGGGCCTGACCAAGACCATCGCGCTCGAGGTCGCCCAACAGGGGATCACCTGCAACGCCATCTGCCCCGGCTTCGTGAAGACCCCGCTGGTCGAGGCCCAGATCGCCGACCAGGCCAAGGCCCGCGGCATCAGCGAGGAGGCGGTGATGAAGGACGTGATCCTGGCCGCCCAGCCGACCAAGCAGTTCGTCACCGTCGAGCAACTGGCCGGCCAGCTGCTCTACCTGGTCAGCGACCTGGGCGCCTCGGCCAACGGCGCGGCCTTCACCGTCGACGGCGGCTGGACCGCGCAGTAGCCTTCACGTCGGTCGGTTCGGGGGCGGATCGACAGTCGAAACCGAAAGACGAGCATCAGGCTCCAAGCACGAAGGCCGCCCCATGCCCATCGCGCCGCTGAGGAAGAAGCCCAAGGGGCCGCGCCCGATCAGCCTGGCGCTGCAGGGCGGCGGGGCGCACGGCGCCTTCGAGTGGGGCGTCATCGACCGCCTGCTGGAGGAGGAGGGCCTGGAGATCCAGGCCATCACCGCCGCCTCGGCCGGGGCCATGAACGCGGTGGCCTTCACCTCGGGCCTGATCGCCGGCGGCCGCGACGGGGCCAAGAGCGCGCTCGACGACTTCTGGAAGCAGGTCAACCGCAACGGCGGCCGCAACGTCTTCGGCGACACCGGCATCTGGACAAGCGCGTTCGGAGGCGCGACCGACTGGATCAAGAACACGCCCGGCTGGCGGATGGCCGAGACCCTGGCCCTGTCGCTCAGCCCCTACGAATTCAATCCGTTCAACCTGAACCCGCTGCACGACATCCTCGACGAGACCATCGACTTTGCGGCCCTGCGCGAGCGTTCGCCGGTCAAGCTCTACATCTCGGCCACGGCGGTGCGGACCAGCAAGGCCAAGGTGTTCCGCGAGACCGAGCTGACCGCCCGCCACGTGATGGCCAGCGCCTGCCTGCCGCAGGTGTTCCAGGCGGTCGAGATCGACGGCGAGCCCTACTGGGACGGCGGTTTTCTCGCCAACCCGCCGCTGTGGCCGCTGTTCTACGACCAGACCCCCGACGACATCCTGCTGGTCAGCCTCAACCCCTTCGTCCGCGACGAGACGCCCAAGTCGCCCGGCGAGATCATGGACCGCCTGAACGAGATCACCTTCAACGCGGCGTTGTCCTCGGAGCTTCGCGCCATCGGCTTCGTGCAGAAGCTGCTCGACGAAGGCCTCTTGAAAGACAATGCCCGGGGGCGCTATCGGCGCATGCTCGTCCACGCCATCAAGGCCGACGGGCCGCTGGCCGACCTGTCGCTGGCGTCCAAGTTCAATACCGAGTGGAGCTTCCTGACCGACCTCAAGGCCCGCGGGCGCAAGGCGGCGGAAGACTGGCTCGGCGAGTGCATGTCCCAGGTGGGCGAGCACTCGACGGTAGATCTGAAGTCTGGTTTCGCATGATTACCCCCGCCCCGACCCCTTCTCCCACCGCCGGCGTCATCTGCCTGCGGGGGCATGAGGTGCTGCTGATCAAGCGCGGCACGCCGCCTCGCCTGGGCCAATGGAGCCTGCCGGGCGGGCGCATCGAGTTCGGCGAGACGGCGGAAGCGGCCGCCCTGCGCGAACTGCGCGAGGAGACGGGGGTGGAGGCCAGGCTTCTGGGCCTCATTGATGTCGTCGACGGCGTCTTCACCTCGCGCGAGACCGGCGAGACCACCCGCCACTTCGTGATGTTCGACTACGCCGCCGAATGGACCGGCGGCGAGCCCCACGCCGGCGACGACGCCGCCGACGCCAGGTTCTTCACGCGGGAGGAGGCCATGGCGGCGGTCGAATGGGACCTGACCCGCCAGGTCATCGCGCAGACCTACGACCTGTTCCGGCGATAAGCGATCGCGCCCAGGCGCAAGTAACAATCGCACAAAGAAATATTCTATTTAAGGTTGCGATCGCCACTCTCTGGACGTGATGCTTCTCCTCGCCTGGCCGCGCCCTGACGGCGACCGGCCCAAGGGGAGGCGTCGATGTCCACCAAGCACTCCTGCCAGATCTACATCCAGAGCAACGTCGGCGATCCGACCATCGTCACGCTGTGGCACAAGAATTCCGACTACGGCATATCCAGCCAGACCTGGACGATCCCGCCCAACGGCAAGGTCGGTCCGATGACCGTGTTCTTCAACACCGGCCTGGGCTCGCTGACCGTGAAGGACTACTGGGCCGTCAAGCTGGTGGTCGAGGACGGCACGGCCCATGGCGTGTTCCACAGCGTCGGCTCGGACAACTGGACCGAGTGCCAGCTGCAATCGCCCGACGCCGGGCAATCGATCACCCTGACCGTCGACACCGGCGCCCTGAAGATCCCCCTGCCCTCGGGCGGCACGTCCGCGCAGATGCAGATGACCTCGCCGCTGGCCCAGGTCGACAACGTCTTCGTGCTGATGCTGGAGAACCACTCGTTCGACAACATCTTCGCCTTTTCCGGCATCCCGGGGATCGTCGGCTCCTCGAGCCAGAACATGAACGAATACAAAGGCGTTCAATATTTCTGCGCCACGCCGGCCCCGACCGCCATGCCCACCGATCCCGGGCACGAGTTCGCCGACGTCTACGAACAGCTGTGCGGCGAGGGCGCCGTGCATAGCCCCTGGTCGAGCTACGGATCGCCCACGGCGACCGGCTTCGTGGCCAACTACGCCACCAGCACCAGCGAGCTCAAGGACCACAACCCCGCCTACCTGCCGACCCAGGCCGAGTATGGCGACATCATGCTGTGCTTCGACACGCCCAACCAGCTGCCGGTGATCTACCAGCTGGCCACCGAGTTCGCGGTCTGCGACCGCTGGTGGTCGTCGCTGCCCGGCCCCACCTGGCCCAACCGCTTCTTCGTGCACGGAGCCTCGTCGGCCGGCTGGTCGGACTCGCCGGGCGAAAGCTATATCGCCAAGTGGGAGACCGTCAGCGGCTTCACCTATCCCAGCGGCGCCTCGATCTACGACCGGCTGAACACCGCCCACATGAACTGGCGGATCTATGTCGACGAGGAAGGCAACACCCTGGGCGGCATTCCCCAGGTGTCGTCGCTGAAGGGCGTGACCTACAAGATCGACACCGAAGCCTTCTCCAGCTTCGCCGACGACCTGCTGGGCCCCTACCCCTACCCCTACACCTTCATCGAGCCGAACTACGGCGACATCTATGGCGGCACCTATGTCGGCGGCTCCTCGCAGCATCCCATGGACTCGATGGCCAAGGGCGAGGCCCTGATCAAAGCGACCTACGAGGCGATCCGCAATTCGCCGGGCTGGGCGCGCAGCCTGCTGATCGTCACCTATGACGAACACGGCGGCTTTCACGACGCCGTCACCCCCTACGGCGCAACGCCGCCGAACGACGGCTCGCCCCAGGACGTGGCGATCAACTCGGGCGGCTTCCTGTTCGACCGGTACGGCGTGCGGGTGCCGGCCGTGATCGTCTCGCCGCTGATCCCGAAGGCCTCGGTGAGCCATACCCAGTACGATCACGCCTCGGTGCCGGCCACGCTGGAGGCCCTGTGGGGCCTGCCGTACATGACGGCCCGCGACCAGCACGCCAGCACCGTGCTGCCGCTGCTGTCGCTGGCCACCGCGCGCACCGACTGCCCGGTGACGCTGAACGATCCGGCGCCCGAGGCGGTGGCCGCTTCGGCGAGCCCCGCGCCGATGTCGGCCGAGGTCGCGGCTCAGCCCCTGCCTGGCGCCGGCAACACCATCGGCTTCCTGCACATCATGGCCAAGACCGACCTGGCCCTGGCCAATGGCGACCCGGCCGCGGGCGCGGCGATCCAGGCCCGGGTGGCGGCGATCAAGACCCGGGGCGAGGCCGAGGCTTACGCCGCCGAGGTGACCGCCAAGGCCGCCGCGGCGCGGGCCGGCGTCGAAAAGACGAAAGCCGCCGCCGCGGCCTTCGCCTCGCCCAAGCCGCCAGAGGTGATTTCTGGACCCGAAAGTCCAGAATAAGGTATTGAAATTTATACGCTTGTCGAACCAAAGCTTCGGTGAGACGCTTTCCTCGTGACCGGCAGCCTCGACGTCAGAGCGCGGCGCCGGCTCACGAGGAAACGAGAGAGATGACCCCGCAAGACATCGTGGGCCTGACCCCGCCGCGCGGACTTCTGGCGATGATCGCGCTGATGCTGTCGGCCATGGCCGCCTGCTTCTGGACCCCGGAAATGGATCCCGAACGCATTCTCGACGACGAGCGCCGCTGAGGCGCTTAAGGCTTGTAGTTCCCCCAGCCCCAGCAGCCGGGGCGCGGCGCGCCGGCCAGCCCTTCGCCGTCGACGCATAGCAGGCCCGCGTGCGGCCCCGCGCCGCCCGGCGGCGAAATCCAGGTCACCACCCCGTCCTCCACCCCGACCAGGACCGCGTCGCGCTTGTCGGAGAGATTGCGGCTCTTCCAGCCGCCCAGGTCGATGGTCAGCACGCCATAGTCGGGACGGTTCGAGGCGTGCCAGCGCAGACCGTCCTGGTCGCGCGCGAAGGCCTTGGGGTCCCGCGGCAGGCGCTGGCCCACGCTCAACCCCGCCAGGATCGCCGCCCCTCGCTCGCGCGCGCGTTCGCGATCGCGGTTCATGGCCGGCAGCTTCACCGCGAACGGCAACAGGGCCAGGCCCTGCATGTCGCTGTTGCTCAGCCCCGGGCGCCTGGCGGACTTGCCCACGACCGGCGGGCGCGGCCCCGGCGCGCAGGCTGCCGACAACCGATCGGCCGGATCCGCCGCGTCCTTCGACCAGCGTCCGAGAAAGCCCCGCCCGTCCTCCAGCGGCAACTGGCCGAAGGCCGGCGCGAACGGCGAGGGACGGCTTTGGCGGACCCAGCGCTCATGGGCCTTGCGATCCTCGAGCGGCGGGGCCGGCGGCCGGGGTCCCGCCGCCGTCCGCACCGGCCTCAGCACCGCCGCCAGCCGTCCGTCGCGGAACGCCAGGACCGGATCGCCCTTCCCCGGTTCACCGGCGCCCGAAGCCAGCCGCGAGCGGCAGATCGGGGCCTCCGGGTCGAGGGGGCCGTCGCCATAGGTGCGCCAGACCGCCTGCTGGCGCAGCCGCCTGGGATCGGCGACCAGCTGGTCGAGGGTGAAATAGACGTCCGTTCCGCCGCCGTGGGCGACCTCGAAGCCGCGCGTCAGCGGCGTTTCGGACGGCGCGCCGGTCAGGCGGGCTCGCACCTCGACGGGCGCCAGCCCGATCAGGTCGCCGATCGCCGCCTCGCCGGCCGCCGCCTGCGATGCCCCGCTCGCCAATACCAGCAGCCCGGCCAGGGCCGCCGAAAATCCGATCCGCCTGCTCATGCCAGCCCCCCAGATCCAACCTGGAGAGGAAAACACGACCAAGGCTCGCCCGCCACAGAAAAGTGAGTGAACAATCACATCCGACTCACAAGGCGCCGTCGCGGAAGGATTGCGGCGGCCGGCGTCGGGCGCACACTCATCGCCCAAGGCCCCACCGAAGGGCCGTAACGATAGGGAGATCCGCCATGGCCCTGCGCACGCCGCTGTGCGACCTGCTGCACGTCGAGCACCCGATCCTGCTGGCCGGCATGGGCGGGGTGTCCTACGCCTCGCTGGCGGCGGCGGTCTCCAGCGCCGGCGGCTATGGCGTGCTGGGCATGGCCGGAACCTCGCCGAACTTCATCCGCCAGCAGATGCGCCAGGTGCGCGCCCTCACCGACAGACCGTTCGGGGTCGACCTGCTGGCCGCCACGCCCGACGCCCTGACCGCCAGTGTCGACGTCATCATCGAGGAGGGCGCCAGCGCCTTCGTCGCGGGCCTGGGCGTGCCCTCGCCGATCATCGAGCGGCTGCACGCGGCGGGCCTGAAGGTGATGGTGGTCTGCGGCACGGTGCGCCATGCCCAGAAGGCGAGCGACGCCGGCTGCGACGCGGTGATCTGCCAGGGCGGCGAGGGCGGCGGCCACACCGGCCTGGTCGGGACCCTGCCGCTGGTGGCCCAGGCGGTGGAGGCGGTCGACATTCCGGTGATCGCGGCCGGCGGCCTGCACGACGGCCGGGGCCTGGCCGCCGCCCTGGCGCTGGGCGCCCAGGGCGTCTGGATGGGCACCCGCTTCATCGCCAGCGTCGAGGCCCACGCCGGCGAGGTCTATCGCGACGCCGTGCTGGCCGCCCGCGACGAGGACACCGTCCGCACCCGCTGCTATTCGGGCAAGCCGATGCGGGTGCGCGCCAACCCCTATGTCGACGACTGGGAGACGCGGACCGGCGAGATCCAGCCCTTCCCCTTGCAGGCCATGGCCAGCGTCCAGGCAGGCGTGCTGGGCGGCATCGGCGGCCAGACCGAGGGCCTGGACCCCGACCGCTCTTGCCTGGCCATGGGCCAGAGCGCCGGCGGGATCCGCCAGGTGCTGCCGGCCGGGCGGATCGTCGCCGACCTGGTCGCCGAGGCCGAGGCGGCCATCCGGCGAAGCGCGGCGCTGGTGGCGTGAGGGGGTCTTTCCTTCCCCGTTCCACCTATCCGTACAATCCCCGCGAAGGCGGGGACCCAAGCCGACGTTCAGCTGGCGTGGCGTCTCTTTTGACAAGCTCTTGACGCCGCTTGGATCCCCGCCTTCGCGGGGAAGCTCGGTTGAAAAGGGCCTGCGAACCTACCGCCCCGACGACAGCACCGTCAGATGCTGGCCGGTCGTGTCGGGCAGCACCGGCGACTGGGTGGCCAGGATCGTCGTGCCGGGGACGATCACCGTGCGCACCGCCTTGCGGAAGCCGTCGGGCATCCTGGTCTTGGCCATCAGCTCGGGATCGAGCGGCCGGTCGGCCTCGTCCTCGTGTCCGGGCGCGCCGACATAGGCCCAGCGCGGCACGCCGTCCTCGACGCCGGTGCAGACCAGCACGTGGGTCTGGAAGTCCTCGTCGGGAAAGACGACGCTGGCGCGGCCGATCTCGACGCCGTTGCGCAGCACCACCGCTCGGCTGTCGCTGCGCGAGGCGATGATGGTGACGGGGCCCGTCGGCGAGGCCTCCGGCGCCCAGCGCCAGTCCTCGCCATAGGGCGGCGGTTCGGCCCCGTCTTCGAAGCCGGCGTTCATCGGCATGCCCAGAACCCCGGCGGCGCTGGGCATGTCGGCGGGCGGGTCGCCGGCCTTGCCGACCACGATCACCGTGCCGCCCATCGGCGTGATCCCGAACAGCAACTTGGCGAAGCCCATCGGCAGGTGCACGCAGCCGTGGCTTTCCGGATAGCCCGGCAGGCCGCCGGCATGCAGCGCCACCCCGTCCCAGGTCAGCCGCTGCTGATAGGGCATGGGGGCGCTGTTGTAGAGACTGGACCGGTGGTCGGCGTCCTTCTGCAGGATCGTGAACACCCCGGTGGGCGTCTCGTGACCCTCCTTGCCGCTGGACACGGTGGAGACGGCGATGCGCACGCCGTTGCGATAGACCGTGGCCAGTTGCCGCGACAGGTCGACATGCACCACGACCGGCCCCTTGGGCGCGATCTGCGGGGCCCACACCCATTGGCCGGGCTTGAGGCTCTCGCTCGTACGGGCCAGCTCCACCGCCGAGCTGGCCTTGGCGCCCTGGGCCAGGGCCGCGCCGGGCGCCATCAGGCCGGCGGCCAGGACGAGGCCGAGTTCACGTCTCGAAAGGCTCATCTGGCGGCGATGGTCAGGGTGTAACTGGCGGTTTCGTTGCGGCGCGCGGCGTTGCGCATCAGGTAGACCTGCACGGTGTAGTCGCCGCTGGACGGGATCTTGACCGTCGCGCTGTTTCCCGAGGTCGAGCCGATGAACAGCGCCGCGTCCGCGCCGGGGGCGGTGATGTTGAAATAGGCCGAGGCGTTGGTCGGCTTGAAGTCCACCTTCAGGGTCTGGCCGGCCGCGACCCCGACCTTGTAGTTCACCGTGCCGTAGCCCTTGATCGAGCCCTTGATGGTCTTGGACGAGGTCCCCTTGGCGAAATGCACCGTCTCGGTGCGGGGAGCGTCCTGCGCCAGGACCGGCGTGGCGGCGGCGAGCAGGCAGAGCGCGGCGAGCGTGCGGGCGAACATGTCGATCTCCTGGGCGGCGAAGGCCTTCAAGCGAGGATAGGTTGAGCCCCGGGCTAGGCGCAATCGCACGAACCATCGATAGTCGCCGCATTCCACAGTCTGGAGCTTGCCCGTGCGCGTCGCCGTGTTTTCGACCAAGGCCTACGACCGTCGCTTCCTCGACCGGGCCAACGCCGCCGGCGGCCACGCCATCGACTATTTCGAGGCCCGGCTGGACGTAACCACCGCCGCCCTGGCGGCCGGCTATCCGGCCGTCTGCGTGTTCGTCAACGACCGGCTGGACGCGACGGCGCTGAGGATCCTGGCCGCCGGCGGAACGCGAGCGGTGGCCCTGCGCTGCGCCGGCTACAACAATGTCGACCTGGCCGAGGCCGAGCGGCTGTCGATCACGGTGGTGCGGGTGCCGGCCTATTCGCCCGAGGCGGTGGCCGAGTTCACGGTCGGCCTACTGCTGGCGCTGGACCGCAACATCGCCCGCGCCTGGGGCCGGGTGCGCGAGAACAACTTCGCCCTCGACGGCCTGATGGGCCGCAACCTGTCGAGCCGCACCGTCGGGGTGGTCGGCACGGGAAGGATCGGCGCCCTGGTGGCCAGGACCCTTCGGCTGGGCTTCAACTGCCGGGTGCTGGCCAGCGACGTGGCGCAGGACCCCGAACTGGTCGCCATCGGGGTGGAGTACGTGGACCGCGAAGCCCTGCTGCGGCAGGCCGACATCGTCACCCTGCACTGCCCGCTGACGCCGCAGACGCGCTACCTGATCGACGCGGCCGCCATCGCCGCCGCCCGCGACGGCCTGACCATCGTCAACACCAGCCGCGGCGCGCTGATCGACACCGCCGCCCTGATCGAGGGCCTGAAGAGCCGCAAGATCGGCGGGGTGGCGCTGGACGTCTACGAGCAGGAGGCCGACCTGTTCTTCGAGGACCTGTCGAACGAGATCGTCCAGGACGACGTCTTCCAGCGTCTGCTGACCTTCCCCAACGTGCTGATCACCGGCCACCAGGCCTTCCTGACCGAAGAGGCGCTGTCGGCCATCGCCGACACCACCCTGGCCAGCCTTTCCGAGATCGAGGCGGGCCAGGATCCGGCCAACCGGGTGACCGCCGACCTGGTCCGGCCGGCGGGCTGATCGGCGATGGACCGGTTCTTCAACCAGGAATCCCTGATCGTCATCGCCGTGGCCCTGTTCGCGCTGCTGGTCGCCGCGCGCGAGGGCGCCTCGTGGCTGGCGCGGCGGCTGGCGGGCGAGCGGCACGTGGCCAGCGAGTCCGGCTACGTGCTGTCGGGCGTGCTGGGCCTGCTGGCCCTGCTGATCGCCTTCACCTTCGGCCTGGCGCTGGACCGCTACGAGACCCGCTACAACCTGCTGGTGGCCGAAGCCGCGGCGCTGAACACAGCCGACATGCGTGTGAGGCTGCTGGACCAGCCGGCGTCGGGACGGCTGGTCGAACTGGTGCGCGCCTATGCCGAGGCGCGCCTGGCCTATGGCGAGGCCGAAGCCGCCCACAAGAGCCCCTTCGCCGAGCAGTCGGCGCGGCTGCGCAAGGAGATCCAGGGCGAGACCCTGCGCGCGGCCCGCAACGTGCGCGACCGGCCCTTCGCGCCGCTGGTGGTGCAAGGGGTCAACGACGCCCTGGCCGTCGGGGTCGAGCGCGAGGCCGCCCACAACGCTCCGCTGCCGACCACGGTGATCATGGTGCTGGTGGTCTATGCCGGCGTGGTGGCCGCCGTGCTCGGCTACACCCTGCCCGCCCCGCACCACCAGCATCGCCTGGTGTCGGGCCTGCTGTTCCTGCTGCTGACCCTGGCCCTGACGCTGATCCTGGACCTGGACCGGGCCCGCAGCGGCTCTATCCGCATCGACCAGGGACCGATGCAGCGGCTGGTGCGGTCGCTGGAGCACGCCCCGCCCCCGGCCCAACGCCTGGTGGCCCAGCCGCATTGAACCCGCACCGCCGCTCTTGCGCGTTTCACGCAAAAACGTGCGGCGGCACTGAAGCCATGGGTTGAAGCTGGGCCAGATTGGGTCTTTCCTGGCGACCTACCCGGCATCGACCGGCGCGAGACGTCCTTCCTCCCTTTCCGCAGGAGCCGCCAATGGACCGCCGCAAGCTTCTCTCCTTCGGCCTGCTGGCCGTCCTGCCCGGCCTGGCGCACGCCCAGGGTCACGGCAATCATGGCCCCGGAGGCCAAGGTCCGGGCGGCCAAGGTCCCGGAGGCCAGGGACCTGGCGGACAACGTCCCGGCCAGGGCTCGGGTCCCGGATCGGGCGGCGGCCGTCCTCCGGGACAAGACTCCGGCCAGGGTCCTGGACAGGGACAGGGGCCCGGACATCCCGGCGGCGGAGGCTCGCAGCCCGGCCGTCCGGGCGGCGGCTCGCCGTCGCGCCCGCCGGCCACCCGGCCACCGACCACCCGCCCGCCATCCGGCCACCGCCCGCCGGGTCGCCCCGGTCCCAACCCGCCGATGGGGCCCCACCGTCCCGGCGCGGGTCGGCCGTCCGGCTTCCGTCCGATCCAGGGCGGCCGCTGGCGCTATCCGCCGGGCCAACGCTATCGCCGCTGGGCCATCGGCGGAATCCTGCCGGGCCTGTTCCTGTCGTCGGGCTACATCTTCGACGACTACTGGCGCCTGGGCCTGGGCGGCCCGCCCTACGGCTATCACTGGGTGCGGTACGGACCCGACCTGCTGCTGGTCGAGTGGCGCACCGGCCGCGTCGTCGACGTGATCTACGGCGCTTTCTACTGATCGCCTCCAGCCAGGAGACCTCAATGAACAGGACGACGAAGGCCGCCGTGGCGGCCGTCGCGGGCCTCAGCGTGCTGGCGACCTCGCTGGCCGCCGCCGCCCAGCCCCGCGACCTGATCGGCGCCCGCGCCGGCCAGGGCGAGAACAGCCTGCGCTCGCGCGGCTATCAGCTCGATCACACCGACGGCGGCGTGCAGTACTGGTGGCATCCGGGCAACCGCGAATGCATCAACCTGTTCGTCGACGACGGCCGCTACGACACCATCGACCGCCGGCCGACCTCGGAATGCAATGCGGGCAAGGGCGGCAAGAAGGACAATACCGGGGCCATCGTCGCCGGGGCCCTGGCCATCGGCATCCTGGCCGCGGCCGCCGCCTCGTCGAAGAAGAAGCACGAGGACGACCGCTACCGCGACGACGACGACCGCCGCCGCGACCCGCCCTATTCCCCGGCCCGGGGCGTCGACTGCTATCCCTCGCAACGGGCCTGCTACGAGCGCGGACGCGGCTATTCGCCGTCGTGGACGTCGCGCGAATTCGGCTATCGCTACTAGAGCCCGGAGGACGAGATCATGCAGACCCTCCGCTCCCTGACGTTCGCCCTGGCCGCCGCCGCCCTGGTCGCCGGCTGCACGCCAAAGTCAGACGCCAAGAAGGAAGCCGCCACCGCGCCCGCGCCGGTCGGCAAGGACGCCGCCCGCCAGGAGACCGGCGCCCTGCTGGCCGACCTGATGTCGCCGACCTTCACGGTCGAGCAGCAGGGCCGCATCCTCAACATGGGCTACTTCATGGCCGCCTCGTCGCTGTGCGCCGACCTGGAGGTCGATCCCCAGAAGATGGGCCGGGCCGTCGACGCCGTGCTGACCCTGGGCCCGCCCGAGCAGACCGACGCCGAAAAAGCCCACCAGCGCGACGCGGTGATCATGTTCCTGGGGATGGCCAGCGGGGCGATGATCGGCTCGCACGCCGACGACAAGGCGCAGTTCTGCGAGGACGCCGCCAAGGTGAAGGGCGGCGCCCCCGAGACCCACCTGTTCGCCGCCGGAACGCCAAGCGATCCCTCGACCGCGCCGGCGCCGGAGACGCCGGCCAAGCCGTGATGGACCGGACGCCTTGGCGTCCGGTCCCCAGCCCCTACCCCCTGTTGTCCAGTTGCGGACGCACGGCCTCGCGGCCGCGGCGGGAGATGCGATAGGGCCCCGATGCGCGGGACTCGATCAGGCGCTTGCGCTTGAGCTTGCCGAAGACCGCCAGGTTGCAGCCGGCGAGCACCAGCCCGTCACGGGTGACGCATTCGACGCGGGTGATGCGACGGCCCTCGTCGCGATGGGCGCGCACGCAGCCGCCCTGGGCCAGGACGTGCAGCACGCGCTGCTCGTCTCTCGAGATATTCATTTGGGAAAAGCCAGTCTGGAGTTCGGCCAAGCCCGAACGCGCCGCGTCAAGCGGCGGTTAGGTTCGGGCTGCGAGCCGCGCGCCGGAGGCGTGCGGCAGCCGTTCAGACAAGCTCAGGCATGAACATCCGGGTTTGATGCCGCAGAACCGCGATCTCCGCAACCTCACGGCTGCAGGATCACCACCAGCACGGCGGCGATCAGCACCACCCCCTCCACCCCATGAATGACCACCGCCAGCCAGTTGGAGCGGAAGGCCTGGGCCGGCAGGGCGTAGCAGAGGCAACTGATCACCAGACCCGGCATCAGCCAGAACTTGTGCACGTGATAGGCCGTGAACAGCAGGCCGTTGCCGAGCCATGCCCACCGCCCCCAGGCCCGCTCCATGCGCGGCAGCAGCACGCCATGGAACAGCAGCGCCTCGCCCAGGCCGTAGTTGAACAGGCTGGAGATGAGGGCGAGTCCCAGGATATCCCACCGCCCCCGCGCCTCGGGCGTGATCAGGTGCTCGATCATCGCGAAGGGCGGCGCAAGGGCGGCCAGTCGCTCGCCCAGGGGCGTGGCCTGGAACAGCAGGGTGACGGCCTCGTCGCCCAGGAAGCCCAGGGCGACGAACAGCGGGACCAGCAGGAAGGCGCCGATGAACGGCCGCCCCGTCGAGCGCCAGACCGGCGGGGTCAGCCACAGCCGCCGGCGCAGCTCGGGCCAGCGCAGGCTCACGCCTTCCAGCTTCAGCACCACCAGCGACAAGACCAGCTGCCAGGCCATGCCCAGCACCATCATGCGCCAGAAGACCAGGCCCGGCAGCGGATCGCCGGGCGCCATCAGCCGGGGCGCGACGACCCAGGCCAGAACCGCCATCGGCGCCGTGGCCGCCAGCCAGATCAGCAGGATCGCCGCCGTCCGACCGACGGCGACCAGCCGCGCCGGCACGCCGGGCGAGATCAGGGTCGCGTGCACGGGGATCATGCCTAGAACCGGCGGACCAGACCGACGAAGCCGGCGGCGGCGCTCTTCTTGGCCACCAGGGGGCTCTTGGTGATGTCGTCGTCGAACAGCTCGACCTCGGCGGCGGCGATGACATAGGCCCGCTCGCCGATCCGGTAGCGGGCCTGCGCGCCCAGCGACGGCACGACCACCCCGCCCGACGGCGCGCCGCGCGTGCGGCCAAACTCGTAGGCGCGGGCCGCCCCGACCTCGTCGGCCTTCAGGCCGTAGAGCCAGGTGGCGAGCTTCTTGTCCTTCCACGACAGGCCGGCCATGGCCTCCAGCGTCAGCCGCTCCGTCGGCGCGGCCGCCAGGGTCACGTCGAGATTGACCTCCTGGCCCTTGGTCTCGCCGGACACGTCGGCCAGGTATTCCAGGCTGACCGTGGCCGGGCCGAAGGCGGCGCTGGCCCGACCGCCGACATCCACGCCGACGTCGCGCTCGAGGAAGGCGAAGTTACGGGTCTCCTTCGGATCGACCAACTGGAAGCGCGGCGCGATCCGGCCCTCCAGCGTGAAGCGGTCGTTCCCGTAGGCCTTGACCGCCAGGCCGTTCAGGTCGGCGGTCAAGCGGCTGTCCTGGTAGAAGAACAGCGGCAGCATGCCGGTCCCGGTCTTGTCCTTGGCGCTCTCATAAGGGTTGGAGGCGGCGTAGGCGCCGGCCCCCAGCAGGAACAGCCGCTCGGGCTGCTCCTCGGCGCGGGCGGCCTGGGCGCGAGCGGACGGGGCGAAGGCGACCAGCAGGCAGCCGGCCAGCAGGGCGGCGCCGCACAGGCGATCGATCATGACGGTTCTCTTTCGGAACGTGGGGAGGACGGTCACGACCCTGGCCGGAGCAGCGGCGGGCGTCGTCCGAACGGGCAGGCCCGGAGCCGCGAGGCGTCCGATCCTGCCGGTCAGGACATGGATGGCGGGGTCAGGCGGCGGGTCGGAAGGCGCTGGGCGGCCGGCCCGCGTGCTTCTTGACGGCGGCGTTGAAGGTCGAGCGCGAGTTGAAGCCGACCTCGTAGGCGATGGCCAGGATCGGCTCGTCGGAGGCGCCGATGCGCGCCACCGCCTCCTCGACCCGCCAGCGGTTGACGTAGTCGAAGAAGCTCTGGCCCAGGTGCTCGTTCAGCACCTGCGACAGGTGGTTGGGCGTGACGCCGATGCGGCCCGCAAGCCCGCTGAGCGACAGCAGCGGATCGCGATAGAGGGCGCCGGTGCGCATGACCTGCTCCAGGCGGGCGGCGATCTCGACCTGGCGCGCATCGGGCAGGGCCGAGCGGGCGTACTTGCCGGCGGCCGGCAGCGCCTCCGGCGTCTCGGTCTGGGGCGTGTAGATCGGCTTCTGCGACAGGCCAAACAGGCCGATTGCGGCGGTCCAGGCCAGCTCGACCGCGGCGGCGGCGGCGTCCAGCCAGCCCTCGTGCGCGGCGCCGGCGGCCAGGGCCGACTTCACCGCCCCCCAGATCCAGGCGGCTAGCATCACCAGCAGCAGCGCCCGCAGCCAGCTCAGCGTGCGGTCCTCGAGGTTCGAAAAGAGGTCGCGAACCCGTCGCACGTGCCGGCTCATCACGGCGAAGGCGGCGGCGAGGTAGCCCAGCGTCACGGCCAGGAACAGCGCCACGAAGGCCAGTTGCAACGGTCCGGCCAGAGGGTCGGCTTCCGCGCCCGCGCCGGTATAGACCGCCAGCCGCGTCGAGACCGGCAGCAGGAAGAACGGCAGGACCAGCAGCATCGCAAGGCCCGCGGGCCAGCCGATGCGCGCGACGCGGACCGACGTCCAGCCCCGTTCCGGATCGCCGGTCATGGCCAGCACATAGGCCAGGATCGCCGGCCCCAGGCCCAGCGACGTGGTCCACAGGATCCCCGTCGCCCAGGGGGCGGACGCATAGGCCCCGGCGCGGTCGAGCATCAGGTCCAGGCCCGACAGGGCGCTGAGCAGCAGGAACACCGCAAGCGCCGTGGACGGCGCCGTGCGCCAGTCGCGGCGCAGGCCAAGCTGCGCGGCCGCGAACAGCCCCACGCCGGCCGCCGCAGAGGCCAGGATCAGCACCACAGTGTCGGCCATGCTCCCCTCGCCCGGATGAAAACGGCGCGGAGAGTGTCGTGTAACGCCGGTCGACGCAATCGCGGGGAGAGTGGAGGCTAGTCCTTGATCTCGGGCAGCAGCCGCTCGAAGTGCGCCTCGACCTGGCCGTAGCACTCGCAGGCCCGGCGCTCGAGCTTGCGGCGGTCGAGGATCTCCACCCGGCCGCGGCGGGTCTGGATGATCCCGTCGGCCTGCAGCACCTTGGCCGCGGCGGTGACGGTGGTGCGCTGCACGCCCATCATGTCGGCCAGCGCCTCCTGGGTCAGGCGCACCACGTCCTCGCCCGAGCGGTCGTGGGCCGACAGCAGCCAGCGGCAGCAGCGCTGCTCGATGGTGTGCAGGGCGTTGCAGGCCACCGACTGCATCATCTGGGCGATCATGGCGTCGGCGTAGCGGGTGAAGAGGTCGCCCATGGCGGGGAAACGCTGGCGCATCTCGTCCAGCCGGGCGGTCGGCACCACGAAGGCTGGTCCGGGGACCTGCACAACCGCGCGGCCGTAGGCGGGTTTCAACCCGCCGCTGACGATGCCGCCCAGCGCGCCTTCCCAGCCGATGGTCGCGGCCTCGACCTCGCGGCCCTCGGCGGTGACCACCAGGAGGGCGACCATGGTCGGCCGGCACGGCAGGTAGGTGTTGCGCACGTCCTCGCCGACGTCGAACAGCACCTGTCCCCGCGCCAGCGCGGTCAGGGACAGGCCCGTCTTCAGCGCGGCGCGCGCCTCGTCGGACAGGGCCAGCAGCAGGCGATTGCCGGCATAGGCCTGGGTGACCCGCTCGGCGCGGGCGTCTCGGTCGTTCAGTTCTGCGGAGTCGGCCATGGCGGCATCCAACGGCGGCGCTTGCTCACCGTTAAAGCGCGCGGAGGCCGCCTTTCGTTGCGTGAGGCCTTCAGCTCAGCAGGGTGGGCCTGTGCAGCTGTCCGGTTTCGTCCTGCAGGTGCATGCGCACCGGCAGGCCAAGGCCGGTCGCCTGCTCGGCCAGCCGGACGGCCGCGCGTTCGGCCTCGTGGCGGTTGCGGTAGGCCCCGAACCGGAGCTGGTCGCCGATGATCGTCCACCGGTCGCCTACCTGGACGACGCCGTAATGCACTTCGGCCATGACACGTCCTCCCTTCTGCGCTGTCGGAGTGGTCGTTTCTCGCCGCCCCTGACTTATCCACAGCCTGACGCCGATCCTTGTTGATAGCAAGGCCCTGAAGAGTCGAAGTTTCGACTCCAAAAGGGCAAGCGCGGCTGTGAATGAATACGGCGCCGCTCGCCCGCCGCTCGCCCCGTGCGGGCGCGGCGATGACAGGCGGCGCCCTTGCGGCGATAATGGCGCATGCTTCGCGCGCGCGCCCTCGTCCCGGCCCTGGCGGCCCTGCTGCTGACCGCTCCTTCGGCCCTGCCGGCGCACGCCCAGGAACGCGAGCCGGCCGACCGCCAGCGCCTGCTCGACCTGGCCTATGCGCTGGGCCAGAGCCACGCCCTGCGCCAGGCCTGCGAAGGCGCGGGCGACCAGTTCTGGCGCGCCCGGATGATGCGCCTGATCGATATCGAAGCGGCCGATACGACCTTTACCGACCGGCTGCGCGACCGCTTCAACGGCGGCTTCGCGGCCAGCCAGGCCGGCCATCCGGAAGGGTGCTCCCCCGAGAGCCGCCGGGCCGAGCGCCAGGCCGCGCAGCGCGGCCGCGCCCTCGCCTCCAAGCTGTCGCAGACGGTGGTGGTCAACGAGCCCGTGCAAGCTTCGCCGGATTCCGTGGCGGACGGGCGAGGGCCGCGCTAACCTCGCCTCATGGGCGCAGGCGACCGGCGGCGAGGGCCGCGGGGCCGGCCCGTTCGGGAGGCGTAGACTTGGCCGCTTATCTGGTTCCCCTGGTCCTGCTCGTGCTGGCGATCCTGCTGGTCGTCAACGTCATCAAGATCGTGCCGCAGGGCCGCGAGTTCACCGTCGAGCGTTTCGGCCGCTACACCCGCACGCTCAAGCCCGGCATCAGCATCCTGACGCCCTTCGTCGAGACCATCGGCCGGCGGGTGAACATGATGGAGCAGGTGCTCGACGTCCCCAAGCAGGAGGTCATCACCAAGGACAACGTGTCCGTGACCGTCGACGCCATCGTCTTCATCCAGGTGATGGACGCCTCGGCCGCGGCCTATCGCGTCGACAACCTGATCTACGCCATCACCCAGCTGGCCCAGACCAACCTGCGCACCGTGGTCGGCTCGATGGAGCTGGACGAGGTGCTGAGCCAGCGCGACCACATCAACTCGCGCCTGCTGGCCACCATCGACGACGCCACCGGCCCGTGGGGCGTCAAGGTCGCCCGCATCGAGATCAAGGACCTGACCCCGCCGGCCGACATCACCAACGCCATGGCCCGCCAGATGAAGGCCGAGCGCGAGCGCCGCGCCGTGATCACCGAGGCCGAGGGCGAGAAGCAGGCCCAGATCGCCCGCGCCGAGGGGGCCAAGCAGTCGGCCATCCTGCAGGCCGAGGGCCGCCGCGAGGCCGCCTACCGCGACGCCGAGGCCCGCGAGCGCGAAGCCGAGGCCGAGGCCAAGGCCACCGCCTTCGTGTCGGAGGCCATCGCCCGCGGCGACGTCAACGCCATCAACTACTTCGTGGCCCAGAAATACGTCGAGGCGTTCGGCGACCTCGCCCGCTCGCCCAACGCCAAGACCGTGATCGTGCCGGCCGACTTCGCCGGCATCACCGGCACGGTGGCCGGGGTCGGCGAACTGATCCGCTCGCTGGGCGGACCGGACGCCACTCCGCCCGTGCGCTCCGCGGCCGTGCCGACCAGCACGCCGCGCAAGGGAGGCTGAGGCCATGACCGGCCTGATCGACTTCTACGTCAACCATCCCTTCTGGCTGTGGCTGTCGGCGGCGGCCGTGTTCCTGGCGATCGAGGTGGGCACCGGCACCGGCTGGCTGCTGTGGCCGGCCGCCTCGGCGGCGGCCGTGGGGGTCGTGGCCCTGCTGCTGCCGACCAACCTGCCGGTGGAGATCGCCCTCTTCGCCGTGCTGACCATCGCCAGCACCTATTTCGCCCGCCGCTTCCTGCGGCCGGCCCTGGCCGGGCCCGATCCCGACCTCAACGACCCGACCCTGCGCCTGCTCGGCCGCCCGGCCGAGGTGGTCACCGCGTTCGAGAACGGCCGCGGCCGGGTGTTCGTCGACGGCAAGGAATGGGCCGCCCAGACGGAGGGCGAGGCCGAGGGCGAGACCGCCCCCGAGACCGGGACGCGGGTCTCGGTGGTGGGCGTGCACGGAGCGGTGCTGACGGTTCGCTGAAGAACCGGCGGCGCCTTTTTGCGTTTCGCGCGTTGTGGGTCGGCGTAAGCTGAAGCTTCACGTCGGCTTGCATTCGTGGGTCGCTATGTCGTCCAGCGGACGGCGGAGGCGGCCAGGCTGTGCTGTATCTCAAGGGCGCCCATAGGAACGGCCATGCTCGACGCCTTCTACGCCGATCCGTCAAAGCTCGCGCCCGGCCGCGCGGCCGCTTCTGACGACGACCTCGCCGACATCGAATTCCTGCACGGCATCAGCGTCGAGCTGATCGGCGAGCACGATCGCCTGGAGCTGTACGGCAAGATCGTCGACGCGGCCGTATCGATCACGCGCTCACAGTTCGGAACCATGCAGCTGTTGTGCCCGCAGGGCGACCCGTCGGGCCATGGCGGGGAGCTACAGCTGCTGGCCTATCGCGGACTGCCGCCGGAAGCCGTCGCCTTCTGGGGCTGGGTGACCCCTTCGGCCCACAGCAGCTGCACGATGGCGTTGCGCTCGGGCCAGCGCGCGGTCATCCCCGACTACGAGGACTGGGACGAGATCGCCGGAACCGAAGACCTGCAGGCCTTCCGCCGCACCGGCATCCGCGCGGCCCAGACCACGCCGCTGCGGTCGCGCGACGGCAGCCTGCTGGGCATGATCTCGACCCATTGGAGCCAGGCCCACAGCCCCTCCGAACGGGATCTTCGCCTGCTCGACATCCTGGCGCGGCAGGCCGCCGACCTGCTGGAACGGACCATCGCCGAAGAGTCCCTGCGCGCGCGCGAACGGGAACTGGCCAGCACCGTCACCGCCCTGCGCACCGCCGAGGGCGAGCTGCGCCAGCTCAACGAGACGCTGGAAACCCATGTCCAGGAGCGCACCAACGCGCTGCTGGCCGCCGAGGGCCAGGTCCGCCAGATGCAGAAGCTGGAAGCCATCGGCCAGCTGACCGGCGGGGTGGCGCACGACTTCAACAACCTGCTGACCGTCATCCGCTCGTCGGCCGAACTGCTGCGTCGTCCCTCGCTGCCCGAGGCCAAGCGCGAGCGCTACCTCGACGCGATCGCCGAAACCGCCGACCGCGCGGCCAAGCTCACCGCGCAGCTGCTGGCCTTCGCCCGTCGCCAGACGCTGAAGCCGACCACCTTCGACGTCGGCGCGCGGATCGCCAGCGTCGCCGACATGCTGGGCGCCATCGTGGGCGGCCGCATCCGCCTGACCGTCGAGCCCAGCCTGGCCCCATGCTTCGTGGAAGCCGACGCCAGCCAGTTCGAGACCGCGCTGGTCAACATGGCGGTGAACGCGCGCGACGCCATGGACGGCGACGGCGACCTCGTCATCCGCGCCTATGAGGCCGCGTCGCTGCCGGCGCTGCGAGGGCAGGGCGGCCACGAAGGACCGTTCGTCGCCGTATCGATCACCGACACCGGCTCTGGCATGTCGCCCCGGGTGCTGGACCAGATCTTCGAGCCGTTCTTCACCACCAAGGACGTCGGCAAGGGCACCGGCCTTGGCCTGTCGCAGGTGTTCGGCTTCGCCAAGCAGTCGGGCGGCGACGTGGACGTCGAAAGCCGGGAGGGCGAAGGCTCGACCTTCACGCTGTACCTGCCGCAAGTCGACGCCCCGGCCGAGGCGGCCGCCGCCGACGCCGTGGAAACGGCCGCCGACGAGCACGGCGCGATCCTCATCGTCGAGGACAATGCCGAAGTGGGCGACTTCGCGCGCCAACTGCTGGAGGACCTGGGCTACGAAACCTGCCTCGTCGCCAACGGCCAGCGCGCCATCGCCGTGCTGGAAGAGCGCGGCGACGCCTTCGACTACGTCTTCACGGACGTGGTCATGCCCGGCATCAGCGGCCTGGAGCTGGCTCGGCGCATTCGCAGCCGCTGGCCCGGCCTGCCGGTGGTGCTGACCAGCGGCTACAGCCAGGTGCTGGCCGACGACGCCCACCACGGCTTCCCGGTGCTGCAAAAACCCTATGCGATCGGCGAGCTGGGACGCATGCTCCGCTCGGCCCGTCGCGCCCGCTGACGACTGCTGACAGATCCGGGCGCGGCGGCAGGCTAGGCCGGTCGCTGTCCAGAGCCAGTCCGACGGAGTTTCGATGCAGAGATCGCTTTGCGTGCTGGCCGGCGCGGCCCTGCTGGCCATGAGCGCCAGCGCGGCGCTCGCCCAGGACCTCTATATCGGCACGGTGGACGTCCAGAAGGACAGGGTGATCCTCACCCGCTGCGATCTCGCCGCCAACCGCTACGTCCTGCGCGATCGCGACGACGAGCAGGAAAAGCCGGTCGCCAAGCTGCGCGAGACGCTCAAGACCCTGAAGGCGCCCGTCTATGTCGAGGTCATCGGCCAGTACGCCGAGATCGAGGGCGAGGACGGCAATGCGCTGGACGTGATCGGTCTGGAAAACCTGACCGCCGGAAAGTCGTGTCACCTGACCGACGCCCTGGGATCGAAATAGGCGCATCGCTCGCCACTGGCGCTTTTCGCCGCGCGCCCCCATCTGGGCGCGGACCGCATGGACTAGAGGGAACAGACGGGTGGAACCCATCATCACGGTGTCGGGTCTGACCAAGACCTACGCCTCGGGCCACCAGGCCCTCAAGCAGGTCGACCTGACCATCAATCGCGGCGAGATCTTCGCCCTGCTCGGCCCCAACGGCGCGGGCAAGACCACGCTGATCAGCATCATCTGCGGCATCGTGCGGCCCTCGACCGGCACGATCGTCGCCGACGGCCACGACATCGCCCGCGAGTACCGCCCGGCCCGCACCAAGATCGGCCTGGTGCCGCAGGAGCTGACCACCGACGCCTTCGAGACGGTGATCGCCACGGTCACCTTCAGCCGCGGCCTGTTCGGCAAGCCGGCCAACCCGGCGCTGATCGAGAAGATCCTTCGCGACCTCTCCTTGTGGGACAAGAAGGACGCCAAGATCATGACCCTGTCGGGGGGCATGAAGCGACGGGTGATGATCGCCAAGGCCCTGTCGCACGAGCCCTCGATCCTGTTCCTCGACGAACCCACCGCCGGCGTCGACGTCGAACTGCGCCGCGACATGTGGGAGATGGTCCGCAAGCTGCGCGAGACGGGCGTCACCATCATCCTGACCACCCACTACATCGAGGAGGCCGAGGAGATGGCCGACCGGGTGGGGGTGATCCGCAAGGGCGCGATCATCCTGGTCGAGGACAAGGCCGCCCTGATGCAGAAGCTGGGCAAGAAGCAGCTGACGCTGCACCTGCAGGCGCCGCTGGAAGCCGTGCCCGCCGGCCTTTCCGACTACGCCCTGGAGCTGACCGCCGACGGGACCGAGCTGGTCTACAGCTTCGACGCCCAGGCCGCCGAGACCGGCATCGCACCGCTGCTGCGCCGCCTGTCGGCCGAGGGCGTCGACTTCACCGACCTCAACACCCGCCAGAGCTCCCTCGAGGAGATCTTCGTCAGCCTGGTGAAGGACCGGCCATGAACATCCACGCCGTCGCCGCCATCTACCGTTTCGAGATGGCGCGGACCTTCCGCACCCTCTTGCAGAGCATCGCCTCGCCGGTGCTGTCGACCTCGCTCTATTTCGTCGTCTTCGGCGCGGCGATCGGCTCGCGCATGACCGCCGTCGACGGCGTGCCCTACGGCGCATTCATCGTGCCGGGCCTGATCATGCTGTCGATCCTGACCGAGAGCCTGTCGAACGCCTCGTTCGGCATCTACATGCCCAAGTGGTCGGGCACGATCTACGAGGTGCTGTCGGCCCCCGTCTCGCCGTTCGAGATCGTGCTGGGCTATGTCGGCGCGGCGGCCAGCAAGTCCTTGATGCTGGGCGTCATCATCCTGGCCACGGCGCGCCTGTTCGTGCCGTTCGAGATCCAGCACCCGCTGTTCATGGCCGCCTTCCTGGTGCTGACCGCGGTGACCTTCAGCCTGTTCGGCTTCATCCTGGGCATCTGGGCCGACAGCTTCGAGAAGCTGCAGATCGTGCCGCTGCTGGTGATCACGCCCCTCACCTTCCTGGGCGGCAGCTTCTATTCGATCGACATGCTGCCGGGCGTGTGGCGGACGATCTCGCTGTTCAACCCGGTGGTCTACCTGGTCAGCGGCTTCCGCTGGAGCTTCTTCGGGACCTCGGACGTGGGCGTCGGCGTCAGCCTCGCGGCCACCTGCGGCGTGCTGGTGCTGTGCCTGGCGATCATCGCCTGGGTCTTCAAGACCGGCTACCGCCTGAAGAACTAGCCGAAGAGGGCGGCGATGATGTCGCGATAGGCCCGCTCCATCGCCGCCGGCGCGGCGGTGGAGCCCCGCGCGCCGCGCAGTTGCAGCCCGTCGAGGATCAGGCCCAGGAAGGCGATGCGGGCGACCAGGTCATCGTCGGTCCAGCCCGGCTTGCGGAACGGCGCCAGGGCCTCCACCCCGCGCTCCAACTGGGCGGTCTCGACATGATGGACCACCTGAGCGACCACCGCGTTGCGCTCGGCCTCGGCCAGGATCTCCAGGTCCAGGGCGGCCACCTTGCTGTCGCGGGCCTGGCGCAGGGCCGAAGGCGCGTCGCGCAGCAGGGTCTCCAGCACCGGTTCGCCCTGGGCGTGATTCTCGAACGGATCGAGCACCTTGCGGGCCCGGGCCTCGGCGACAGCGCCGATGATGGCGTCCTTGTTCTCGAAGTGGCGATAGACCTGCCCGACGCTCAAGCCCGCGCCGCGGGCGATCTGGTCCATGGTGGTGGAATGGAAGCCCGACGTCTGGGCGCGCTCGGTGGCGGCGATGAGGATGTCGCGCCGCTGCGCGGAAGCCTTGCGCTCTCGCTCCACCTCGCCCCTCCTCTACGCTGATCCACACGCGCGCCGGCGAAGCCGGGCGCGGGCCGATCCTACAAGCGTTCGACAGCGGGTGAAATGCGTTGCGCCCCGTGTGCGTGCCGGGGATCAGTCGGCGGCGCCGCGCTCGATCCTGACCAGGTCCAGCACGCCGACGATCTGGCGGGCCCGCCAGTTGCTGAACAGGAAGGAGAGCGGGCCGATCGCCAGGGTCACGACCACGGCGATGACGTTGGTCATGTTCTCGCGCACGAAGGTGCCCAGGTCGTCGCCGACGATCTCGGCCACCAGGGCGGTCACCGACACCGGCACGGTCAGGTAGGTGATGATCACCGCCCGCAGCATCTGCTCCTGCCGCCGAGCGTTCAGCGCCGCCAAGGCCGCCACCGCGTCGAAGGTCTTTTCGTCGACGCCCTTGAACAGTTCGAGGGCGCGCAGGGTCGAGGGGTTCCTGCGGAAGCCGCTGACGAAATCGACGCCCAGATAGCCCCAGGCGCCGGGTGTGTAGAACCACGACGGAATGAACGTCCAGCAGGAGAAGTCGCTCTTGAGCCTGCGCCACAGGTCCCAGAACGCCGGCTCACGCGCGGCGGTCGTCTCGACCGGTTCCTTCGCCCCCATACGCGCCCCATCAACCCAGACTAGAGATTCGGATCGACCCTAGCCGGGGCTGGGCGGTCTTGCCTACCCCACGAACCCCGCCGCGCGGCGCAGGCGGTCGTTGATGGCCTCGCCCAGCCCCTCGTCGGGGATCGGCGCCACGGCGATGGCCGCCGGCGCGGTGCGGTCGGCCGCCCGCAGGTAGGAAAAGAGATTGGCGGCGGCCTGCGCCAGATCGCCCGTGGGGCTGAGGTTGAATACCCGCTCGCCGTCCGGCCAGGGCCCGAAGGCGAGGAACGCCTCTTCGGCGTTCGGCGCCTGGGCGTTGATCCGCACCGGGGCGTCGGGGGCGTAGTGCAGGGCCAGGCGCCCGGGCGAGCGCTTGGCGTCGTCGTCGGCCTGCGCCAGCGGACCGACCACCGCCTCGAGCTGGGCGCGGGTGACGGCGCCGGGTCGCAGCAGGCGCACGGGGCCGTCGAGCACGGCTACGACGGTGGACTCCAGGCCGACCTGGCAGGGTCCGCCATCGAGGGCGGCGGCGCACCTGTCGCCCGTCTCGGCGAAGGCGTCGGCGAAGGTGGTGGGGCTGGGACGGCCCGAGCGGTTGGCCGAGGGGGCCACCACCGGTCCGCCGAACGCGGCCAGCACGGCGCGGGCCAGCGGGTGGCCGGGCACGCGGATGGCCACGGTCTCCAGCCCCGCGCGGGCGAGATCGCAGACGACCGAAGGGGCGGCGATCGGGGCGACGATGGTCAGGGGGCCAGGCCAGAAGGCTTCGGCCAGCGCGCGCGCCCGCTCGTCGAAGGCGGCGATGCGGGCGGCGGTGTCGAGATCGGCGACGTGGGCGATCAGCGGGTTGAAGCGCGGACGCCCCTTGGCCTCGAAGATCGCCGCCACGGCCGCGGGGTCGGACGCATCCGCCCCGAGGCCGTAGACGGTTTCGGTGGGCAGCAGGACGAGGCCCCCGCTGGCGAGGGCCTGCGCCGCGCGGGCTACTTCTTCTTGGCGGTCAGGGCGAAGCTCACCTTGATCTTGCCCGGTATCTGATCCGTCGACGCCCATTCGCCCTGTCCAACCCCGAACGCGGTCCGGTCGAGGGTGGTTACACCGCGAGCCTTGGCCGTGTCGCCGTCGATCTTCAGGCTGAAGGGCAGGCTGAGCGGCTTTTTCACGCCGCGCAGGTCCAGCGTCCCGTCGGCCGCGAAGCGGCCTTCGGCGGTCTTGCGGAACTTGGTCGCGGTGAAGGTCGCCTTGGGCGAGGACGCGGTGTTGAAGAAGTCGGGGCCCTGCAGGCTCTCGTCGCGCTGGCCGTCGCCCGTGCCGGCCGAGGCCAGGTCGACGCTGACGGTCAGCTTCGAACGGTCCAGCGCTTCCGGCGAGAACAGGATGTCGGCCGTCCAGCGGCTGAACGTCCCGTGGATCGGGGTGTCGGCCCAGGCCAGGTCGAAGTCGAGGTGCGAGCCCTTCTGCACGGCCCAGGCGACCGGGTCCTTCAGGGCGCTGTCGACGGGCGCCTCGGTGGATTCGGCGGGCGTGGCCTGCGGCGCGGGACCGGCCGTCGTCGCGACCGGCGCGGCGGCCGCGGGCGTCTCGTCCGGCAAGGCCAGGTCGTCGGCGCTGCTTTCGGCCGGAGCCGGCTGGGGCGCCTTGGCCTTGGCGGGGGTATAGAGATAGCCGGCGGCGATCACGGCCGCGAAACCGGCGGCGGCCAGCCACAGGCGCGGCTCCTTCAGGCCCGGCTTGGCGCCGGCGGCCATGTGGCCGAACACCTCGTCGCGGTCGAGGATCTGGTGCTTGGCCACCGCGCCCAGGTGCAGGGCCAAGAGCACGTAGGTGAACTTCACCAGCACGCTGTGGCCGATGTGGCCGAAGTCGTTCCAGGCGTCCTTGGCCCCGGCGGCCAGCTCCGGCAGGCCCGGAATGTGCGGCCAGGGAATGGCGCCGTAGAGGACGGTCGGAATGTTGATGCGGCTGGTCGAGGCGATGATCCAGCCGGTCAGGGGCAGGCCGATCATGATCACGTAGAAGCCGACGTGCACGGCGCTGGCGGCCAGCTTTTCCCAGGTCGGCTGGCCGGCCGGGGCCGGCGGCGACTTGTGGGTGAATTTCCACAGCAGGCGCGCGACGCTGAGCACCAGGATGGTGATGCCGATCGACTTGTGCAGCTGGAAGAGGGCGAAGGTTTCCGCGCCCTTGGGGCCGTCATCGGCCCGCCAGCCCAGGATCACCTGGAAGATCAGAGCGGCGGCGATCAACCAGTGCAGGATGATCGCCACCGTCGTGTAGCGGACAGGACCCGCCGCCGAGGCGGGCTTGGAATGCGTCTCGGCGGTCATAGGCCGTCCCTTAGTTCAGGATCTTACTTCTTCGGATTGAATTCGGCTTCGATCGCCAGGTCGACGTCGTCCGAAACCATCGGCACCAGGTGGGTGAAGCCGAACTCCGAGCGCTTGATCTTGCCCGTGGCCGAGAAGCCCATGATCTGCGAGCCGAACGGGGTCTTGGCGAAGCCGTTATAGGTGACGTCCAGGGTCACCGGCTTGGTCACGCCGCGGAAGGTCAGGTCGCCGGTCAGCTTGCCCTTGCCCGCCGAGGTCTGCTCGATCTTGGTCGAGACGAAGGTGATGGTCGGGTACTTGGCCGAGTCGAAGAACTTCGGATCGTCCGAGATTTCCTTGTTGAAGTTCGGCAAGCCGGTGTCGACCGACTTCGGGTCGACCGTGATCGACACCTTGGAATCCAGCGGCTTGGCCGGGTCGTAGGCGTACGAGCCGTCCAGGCCCGACAGGCGGAAGGTGTAGTTCGAGGTGCCGAAGTGCTTCACGCGCAGGGTGAGGCTGGCGTGGCGCTTGTCCAGGGCCCAGGTCCCGGCCGGAGCGGCGGCGGGATCCGTCGCCGGTTGCGCCAGGGCGGCGACCGGGGCCGCGAGGGGAGCGGCGAGAAGGGCGCCGGCCAGAATGGCGTAGGCGAAGGGGCGAGCCATGGTCTCAGATCTCCAAACTGACAAAACTGTCATAGTGACGGTTGCTGATTACCCCGACTTAGGAACTTCACCGTCCAGTTGAAGGGGCGTCTCCTCACGAAGCCGTGATCGACAGGCGGTCCTTGGCGCGATTGGCCGCGCGATCTAAACAGGGATCACATACCCCAACCCGACGCTTGAACAGATCGGCCCCCGCATGACTTTCCGCGCCCCCGTCCGCGACCTCGCCTTCGCCCTGCGCCATGTGGCCGACTTCGGCCGTCTGGCCGACGCCTATCCCGAGGCCGACGCCGACACGGTCGACGCCGTGCTGGAGGCCTCGGGCGTGTTCGCCTCGGAAGTGCTGGCCCCGATCAACCGCCAGGGCGACCTCGTCGGCGCCAAGCTCGAAAACGGCGTGGTGCGCAGCGCCCCAGGCTTCGCCGACGCCTACAAGGCCTTCGCCGAGGCCGGCTGGACCAGCCTGGCCGCTTCGCCCGATCACGGCGGCCAAGGTCTTCCGAAAGCGCTGGAAATCGCCACGCTGGAGATGGTGCAGGCGGCCAACATGGCCTTCGGCCTGTGCCCGATGCTGAGCCTGGGCGCCATCGAGGCCCTGGCCCTGCACGGGACCGAGCGCCACAAGAGCGTGTTCCTGCCCAAGCTGGTCTCGGGCGAATGGACCGGCACCATGAACCTGACCGAGCCGCAGGCCGGCTCGGACCTGGCGGCCCTGACCACCATGGCCACCCCCGACGGCCAGGGCGGCTGGACGATCAGCGGCCAGAAGATCTTCATCACCTGGGGCGACCACGACGCGACGGACAACATCGTCCACCTGGTGCTGGCCCGCACCCCCGACGCCCCTCCCGGCGTGAAGGGGATCTCGCTGTTCCTGGCCTCCAAGGTGCTGGTCGACGACGACGGCAAGCCGGGCGCGGCCAACGACGTGCGCGTCGGCGGACTGGAGCACAAGCTGGGCATCCACGGCTCGCCCACCTGCGTGATGCTGTTCGAAGGCGCCAAGGCCGAGCTGGTCGGCAAGCTGCACCAGGGCGTGGCGCACATGTTCACGATGATGAACGCCGCCCGCCTGCAGGTCGGCGCCCAGGGCGTCGCCATCGCCGAGCGCGCCTACCAGCAGGCCCTGAACTTCAGCCTGGAGCGCGTGCAAGGCCGCTCGGCCTGGACGGGCGCCTATCCCTCGCGCCTGTTCGACCATCCGGACGTGCGCCGCACGCTCCTTCTGATGAAGGCCAAGATCGAGGCCGCGCGCGGCATCTGCCTGTCGACCGCCGTCGCCGCCGACCTGGCCCACGCGGCCGCCGACGAGGAGACCCGCGCGGCCGCCAAGCTGCGCGAGGAGCTCTTGACCCCGATCGCCAAGGCCTGGTCGACCGACGTGGGCGTCGAGGTCGCCTCGCTGGGCGTGCAGATCCACGGCGGCATGGGCTTCATCGAGGAAACGGGCGCGGCCCAACACTATCGCGACGCTCGCATCACCCCGATCTACGAGGGCACCAACGGCATCCAGGCCATCGACCTGATCGGCCGCAAGCTGGGTCTGGCCGACGGCCAGGCCGTGGCCGACCTGATGGACGACATCCGCGACACCATCGAGGCCCTGAAGGCCGCCGACGCTTCGCTGACCCCGGTCGCCGGCCGCCTGGAAGCCGCGCTGAACGCCGCCGCCTCGGCCACCGCCTGGCTGGTCGAGCGCCGCGCCCGCGCCATGCCCGACGCCCTGTCGGGCGCCACGGCGTACCTCAAGCTGCTGGGCGATACGGTCGGCGGCTGGATGCTGGCCAAGGGCGCCCTGGCCCCGGAAGCCGAGGCCCTGCGCGGCCAGCTGCTGCGGGTCTATGCCGAAAGCGTCCTGGCCCAGGTCCCGGGCCAGCTGGCGGCGGTGACCCTGGGCGACGCGGATCTCGTGACGGTGACGCCGGAGGCGCTGGGGGTTCACTAAAGATCCTCCCCCTCTGGGGAAGGTGGCCCGGAGGGCCGGAGGGGGGACGTTTTCAGCTTCCGCTGAGGCCGGCCGCCCCTTCGCTCTCCGTCGGCTTCGCCGACTGCTCCCTGCTCCTCCCTCGCTTTGGCGGGGGAGGTGGCGCGCTGCGGACACGCAGCGTGACGGAGGGGGGCGAGGGACAGAGCGCCGAGCCCAGTTTCGCCCCCTCCACCGCTTCGCGGTCCCCCTCCCCCGTTTCGCTTCGCTACTCGGGGGAGGAACTCAGGGTCTAATGCCCCCTCGCCAGCATCCACACCGCCATCGCCACCATCATCACGTTCTCGGTCAGCGAGATGAAGCCCAGCGGCACGTTGCTGTCGCCGCCGACGCAGGCGCATTTCAGGTCGCGGTTGTCGATATAGACGGCCTTGAACACCGACACCGCGCCGATGCCGCCGATCACCAGGGCCAGCGGCGCGGAGAACCAGGTCAGCGCCCCGGCCGTCATCAGCACGCCCGCCAAGCCTTCCGCGAACGGATAGACGTAGCCGTACGGAACCCAGCGCTTGGCCAGCAGGTCGTAGCCCAAAAACATCGACGAGAAGCTCTCGACGTCGCGCAGCTTCTGGATGGCCAGCACCACCATGGAAAAGCTGATGAACCACTCGACCGCCCGGCCCGTGAAGGGCGTCCCGTCCACGGCGTAGGTCGCCGCCAGGGCCATCAGGGCGGTCATGGCGAAGAGGGCGATCACCGGCGTGTAGGTCTTGGCCTTGGGGTCGCGGGGCTTGGCGCCGAACCAGCGGCGCAGGTCGTCGAACCCGCCGATCCGCTCGCCGTCGACGAAGACCTGCGGCGTCGTCTTGACCCCATGCTCGGCCTTGAAGGCGTCGGTCGCCTCGCGCGTGGTCAGGTGATGGTCCTCGACCTCGTAGCCCCTGGACCGCAGCAGATGCCTGGCCTTCAGCCCGTACGGACAGACGTGCTTGTCCATCACCATGCGGTAGAGGACGGCCTTCTTGGGGGCGGCGGAAGTAACGGACGTCACGGCGGTCTCCTTGTACGCGAGCGGGACCGGGCTCATATGGGTTCCGTACCATGGTACGGAGTCAAGCGATGGAGACGACAAACGGCGCGACGACGATCGCGGGCCTGGCCCGGGCCGGCGGCGTGGGCGTGGAAACGGTGCGCTACTACCAGCGCCGGGGCCTTCTGGAGACGCCCGAGCGCGGCGAGGGTTCCGGCCTGTCCGGCGGCGTGCGGCGCTATGGCGACGAGGCGGTGCGGCGCCTGCGCTTCATCCGCTCAGCCCAGGCCGCCGGCTTCACCCTCGAGCAGATCGGCGAGCTGCTGGCGCTCGACGCCGGCGAGGACCGGGTGCGGGCGCGGCAGCTGGCCCGCGAGCGCATCACCGACCTCGACCGCAAGATCGAGGAGTTGCAGGCCGCTCGCGCGGGCCTCTCGCGCCTGCTCCACGCTTGCGGCGCCGATGATCATGGACCCTGTCCGATCATCGGCGCGTTCGAGACTTGAGCGGAGAAACCCGCCGCCCCCGATTGCCTCCCGCCCTCCAGACGCCATATCCATTCCCGTCATGAACGCGCCCTTCAAGCCCGACGCCCTCCCCGAGTGGAACCTCGCCGACCTCTATGCCGGCCGCGAGGACCCCAAGATCGAAACCGACCTGGCCGCCGCCAAGGCCGCCAACGACGAACTGGCCTCGCTGGAGGGCATGTTCCTGGAAGCGCGCGGCGAGCCGGCGCGCCTGGGCAAGCTGCTCGATCGCGGCATCCGGCTCTACGAGGAGGCCGTCAACGGCCTGTGGGGCGTGGGCGCGTATGCCGGCCTGGCCGCCTCGACCGCCCGCGACGACCCGGCCTGGGCCAAGTTCGAGGCCGACCTGCGCGCCCGCTCCTCGCAGATCGCCGCCGAGAGCCTGTTCTTATCGCTGGAGCTGAACCAGCTGGAGGACGCCGAGCTGAACGCGGCGCTGGAGGCGCACGAGCCGACCCGCCGCTGGACGCCGTGGCTGCGCCGCCTGCGCCTGTCGCGCCCGCACGAGCTGTCGGCCGAGCTGGAGCGCTACATCGTCGATCGCGGCCCGGCCGTGGCCAACTGGGTGCGGCTCTATGACGAGACCCTGGCCAAACTGAGCGCGAAGGTCGGCAAGGAAGCCCTGACCCTGCCCGAGGCGCTGAACCGTCTGTCGGATCCCGACGTGCGCCGCCGCAAGGCCGCCGCCGACGGCCTGGCCCAGGCCCTTTCGGAGCGCGCCGCGACGCAAGGCCTGGTGATGAACACCCTGGCCTTCGAAAAGCAGGTCGAGGACCGCTGGCGGCGCTACGACGACCCGGCCCACTCGCGCCACCTGGCCAACGAGGTCGACGCCGACGCCGTCGACGCCCTGGAAGCGGCCGTGGTCGAGGCCTATCCGCGCCTGTCGCACCGCTATTACGCGCTCAAGGCCAAGGCCATGGGCCGCAAGACCCTGGACTACTGGGACCGCAACGCCCCGCTCGACGCGGCCCAGCCGCGCACCTATCCCTGGTCCGAGGCCAAGGACGTGGTGCTGGAAAGCTTCCAGGCCCTGGCGCCGAAGTTCGCCGATACGGCGGAGACCTTCTTCACCCAGCCCTGGATCGACGCCCGCCCGCGCGCCGGCAAGCAGTCGGGCGCCTATTCGCACCCGGTGACGGCCGACCGCCACCCCTACGTCTTCATGAACTACATGGGCGAGCGGCGCGACGTGCTGACCCTGGCCCACGAGCTGGGCCACGCGGTGCACCAGACCCTGTGCGCGCCGCTGGGCACTCTGCTGGCCGACACGCCCCTGACCCTGGCCGAGACCGCCTCGATCTTCGGCGAGGGCCTGGTGTTCGACCGCCTGCTGGCCGAAGCCACTCCGGCGGACCGCAAGGGGCTCCTGGCCGGCAAGATCGAGGACGGCCTCAACACCGTGGTCCGCCAGATCGCCTTCCACCGCTTCGAGCGCCGCTTCCACGCCGCTCGCCAGGACGGCGAGCTGTCGCCCGACCAGATCGGCGCGCTGTGGATGGAGACCATGGCCGAGAGCCTGGGCCCGGCCGTCGTGCTGAACGAGGGCTACGAGCACTACTGGGCCTATGTCAGCCACTTCGTGCACGCGCCGTTCTACGTCTACGCCTACGCGTTCGGCGACCTCCTGGTGCGCGGCCTGATGGAGAAGCGCCGCGAGGATCCGGAAAGCTTCGCGCCGCTCTACGAGGAGCTGCTCGCCGCCGGCGGCACCCGCACCTATGTCGAGGCGCTGAAGCCCTTCGGCCTCAATCCGCGCGACAAGGCCTTCTGGGCGGCGGGCTGCCGGCAGCTGGAGCGGCTGGTGGACGAGTTCGAGGCGTTGGTGTGAGCGAGCAAAGCTGCTTCCTTCTCCCCTTGCGGGAGAAGGTGGCCGCCGTAGGCGGTCGGATGAGGGGTCGCGCCGCCGGCGCCGCTGCGCGCGAACCGACAGGCCCATCGACCCCTCATCCGTCGCTTCGCGACACCTTCTCCCGCAAGGGGAGAAGGAAACATCATGTCTGACCCCGAACGCGACCGCCTCTCGGGCCGCCTGGCCCGCTTCGCCAAGGTCGGCGCGGGCCTGTCGGGCGCCGCCGTCAGCTACGGCGCCAACCGCGTCTTCGCCGGCGACGACGCGGACGCCCGCAACGCCAGGGCGCTGAAGGCGGCGCTGGGCAATCTCAAGGGGCCGCTGATGAAGGCGGCCCAGATGTTCGCCACGGTGCCCGACCTGCTGCCGCCGGAGTTCGCCAAGGAACTGGCCGAGCTTCAGACCAACGCCCCGGCCATGGGCTGGCCGTTCGTGCGGCGGCGGATGGCGGCCGAGCTGGGCGCCGACTGGGCCAACAAGTTCCAGAGCTTCGAGCACGAAGCCGCCGCGGCCGCCTCGCTAGGCCAGGTGCACCGCGCCATCGCGCCTGACGGCCGCGAGCTGGCGGTGAAGCTCCAGTATCCCGACATGCAGAGCGCCGTCGAAAGCGACCTTGGCCAGCTGCGCGCCCTGGTCGGCCTGTTCAAGAGGATGGACGGCTCGATCGACCCCACGCAGATGATCGAGGAGGTCGGCGACCGCCTGCGCGAGGAGCTCGACTACGACCGCGAGGCCCGGATGATGGCGGTCTATGGCGGCTTCTTCGCCAGCCGCGACGACATCCGCACGCCGCAGCCGGTCCGCGAGCTTTCCACGAAACGCCTGCTTTCCATGACCTGGCTCGAGGGCCAGGGGCTCATGGCCTTCAAGACCGCCCCGCAGGAGACCCGCGACCGCATCGCCGCCCTGCTTTTCGAGGCCTGGTGGGGTCCCATGACCCACATCGGCGTCATCCACGGCGACCCGCACCTGGGCAACTACACCTTCGGCGGTGAAGGCGCGGCGCATCTCAACCTGCTCGACTTCGGCTGCATCCGGGTGTTCCCGCCGCGCTTCGTGGGCGGGGTCGTGCGGCTCTATCGAGCGCTGTCCGAGGACGACCGCCCGGGCCAGGTCGAGGCTTATCGCAGCTGGGGCTTCTCCAACCTCACCGACGAACTGGTCGACGTGCTGAACGTCTGGGCCCGGTTCATCTACGGCCCGCTGCTCGACGACCGCGTGCGCACCGTGGCCGACGACGTGCCGCCCGGCGAGTACGGCCGACGCGAGGCCTTCAAGGTGCGCCAGGCCCTGAAGTCGGTGGGCGGCATCGTCATCCCGCGCGAGTTCGTGTTCATGGACCGCGCCGCCATCGGCCTGGGCGCGGCCTTCCTGCACCTGGGCGCCCGCCACAACTGGCGCGCCCTGTTCGAGGCCTCGCTGGAGGGCTTCTCGGAGGAGGCGCTGGCGCAGCGGCAGGCAGCGGTGCTCGGGGCGGCTGGCCTTTCTCCTCCCCCGTAAAACGGGGGAGGTGGCGCGGCGCCACCTCCCCCGTTTTACGG
>Ga0247823_10000336_pt1 | contig 41054 bp, 27 predicted proteins | sample 13C_PalmiticAcid_2_FD_192426 | JGI IMG/M metagenome (GOLD analysis project Ga0247823, IMG submission 192426) | Soil microbial communities from agricultural site in Penn Yan, New York, United States - 13C_PalmiticAcid_Day30 | ecosystem: Environmental > Terrestrial > Soil > Agricultural land... | reverse complement strand
GTCCGGAGCGGCGTCCGGCGGGTTTTACGTCGCAGTTCCCGGGTGCGGGGTGTTTCTCAAGCTCGTGTCGGCAGCGCTGGAGCATCTTGCGGACCTGCTGAGGAAGACTCAGTACAGGGAGATGCCCGAGTCTGATCTCCGTGAGAAGTGGGATGGAGGTGTTGTTGGCGATAACGAGGCGGCCCTGGCGAAGAAGATACGGGGGGAGTTTACCGGCGTCATGCCGGGGAGGACAAAGAAGTGGAAGGAGTTTCAGGGGCTGGCATTCAACTGGGTGCTACAGGAAGCCGTGGGTGCCGGCCTCGTCGAGGTGTTTGAGACGCGGAGTGTAGGGCGTGGGGTGCGTTTGGCCTGAACTGCTGCATCCTCAAATCCTGCACGTCGTCGGCAGGAATAAGGAGGCTCTCCGGCTGCTACGGAGGCTTCTGGAAGCCGGCGTGCCACATCACTGCTTACCGGGCTGTCCTTGCCATTGTGATACTATGGAAAGTACGAACGTCTGAGAGCAGCGCGGGATGGGAAACACTACCTTAGCTTTGTGCCTCGGAAGGTGCCGCACCCAGTGCCGCGGGTTCATCTGAGGCTTCAGTCGTCTGAACTTGACGCAGGTTCCCGATCCAGGCCTCGGGACAGGGCTCGGGGCCCGGTTCCCTAACGCTGCAGAGTGCGGTGGGCATCAGGGGAAGAACAAGACAGGATGGGGCCGTTGATCCACGCGTCCCCTGCAGTATGTAGGTTTCGGGGAGAGACGGCGCCAGTTGAGCAGTCTGAAACACACACAGAGGAGGATTTCCTAATGCCATGGCTCCCTCTGGCCAAAAAAAGCCGTACATCCAAGCCAGGGATTAGGACGCCTTCGTTCCTCTTTCGAAAGAGAAAGGTGAAGAGAAACGTGAAGAAAAGGGTGATAAATAGGTGAAGAAAAAGCGGGGGGAAAAAAGAAAGAAAAGGGAGAAGAAAAGAAAGATGAAAATGACTTGGAGATATGAATACACTGCGCTTTGTTTCTTCAACAGTTTGGGTTTGTGTTGGGTAAGAAAGGGGTCCGTCAAGATTGCGGTGTTCGATTTGGTGTACGACTTTTTTTGTCCATGAGGAGCATGGTTCGCGGGATAACATTATATGCTAGACCGGGTTCTGGAACACAGGTCAGAACCAAACACCAAATGAACACAAATCCATCACCTAAGGGTTTACAAACACTGCTTTGTTCGATTTCGGAGTCTGCGTTTGGTATCATTATAGTCATCGATCCCACCGTAACTGAGCGGATTTGAAGCCGCCACATTAAAGAGCACCATGAGACATGGCAAGCTGCCTCCCTCCATTCTGTGAGTAGGACAGTGGGATTGCTTGCTTTCGAAATCGGCGATGGTGGCCCTTCGGGTGCCAAAGCAAAGCCCACTAGCTAGGTTTGCTCAAAGGGTTGATTCAATCATGGGATCCTCGAGACTCGGAAACCTTGACGCTGATCTTCGGCAGCTACCCCGGTTGGGCGAGGTAGTCTAGAAGACCAAGAGCCGAGACATGTTTGAGTGTGAAGGCATGAATGTGATGAGAATCATCAGCCAGGTGCCAGGGTTTAGTTGAAACGGCGGACGGCTCTGGGTCTGCACATGTCAAGCACAGGTTACAAGCCGAGAAGTGTGGTATCTCCCGTTGGACTGGCTGATGATGGCCATGGTTCAGCCGTCTGCCGTGTTCAAACCCTGGTTCTCCCCGGCTCCCGTGAGGGCTAAGTGTTTCAGTAGAGGCTGATTGTAAGAGTTCATCCCGGCGAGGCGAGGAGGCCTGAGAGTCGTTTCTTCCCGCTGCTTGCGCGAGGTAGAAGCAGACGGCTCAATTGATGAGAGAAGCACCCGCTGGCAGCCGGTCTGGGTGTGAGTGTGAGTGTGAGTGTCGCAGAAATAGAGTTGGTGTTTGTGTCCGTGTGGGGCGTCGCATCGATGGCGATCGCGGCTTTGCCAGTGCTGCTTCAGTTGAGACAACCTACCATAATGGAAGGAAGCAGGGCCAAGGCTCTTGCCGTGAGTCCAAACCCATTTTTGAAGTTCTTGATCCCAAACCAAAGTTTATTAACTGCCATGCACTGTAAAGTACCCCCATAGCCAGGTTGTATTTCAGATCCCCAGCTGCAGCGATGGAAAGCAACCCTGCACAGAAGGTTGCTCTGCATTTGTGCATTGGTGGAGTGCGTACCTAGCTCGGCGCCCTGGTCGGTGGTCGCGATGCGCACGGGCATTCAGATGCCGACGTCGCTGTCCGGCGGGCCTGCGATGGTTCGATTGCCTGGCTGCTGGGTGGCTTTTCTCTCGAATCCAGCCCCAGTCTCGGATTCGACCTGGGGGCTTCACACCAGATTGCTGGATGGTGTGGCGGCCACATGACACAGCCCGCGCTCTTGCTGTTGTGGGATGTCGATCAGAGTCAACTTAAAATTGATGAACAGCTCCAAGTGGGCGAGTCCACATTGGTTTCCGCAGCAGCCTGTTGGTTGATTGATTCCCCAGTGTGTTCAGGGTCGGGTACACGCCGGCCACGGTACCGAGCTAGGTTGTGGAGCGACATGTTTCTCGCAGGGCACCCACCCAAGCCTCCTGCAGGTGTGTCCAGCGGTCCCACCTCCGGGGGCAGGACAGGGCACTGCGCCATTTGCGCAGAGAAGTTGATAAAAAGGGACGACGCGGGGAGGACTCGCGTCTTTTCGAGCGCGATTGTGAGCAACACAACCCTCGTCGACCCCACACTCCTCCGCCAGAAATTGGGACCAATGCAACGCTTGAGATGTGATGTGATGGGGCTCGCAGTGTGCAGAGTTGATCCTCTGCGCCGCCCGCTGGTCTGGCACGAGTCTGGTTGGTGTTGAGCTGCAAGCCCTGGTCCTGCAGCTTGGGCGAGCCCGCAGCAGCTGGGATGTCCGCCAGGCCAACCATTGCCGGAAGGATGCGCAGCCCTTGGAGCCATCTCTGGTCAGGCCAGATCCTCTGTGGCCGGCAAGCGTCCATGACGACTCTGTGCATATGTACAGAGTAGTCACAGGGAAGTGGTTTTGTGTCTTGCTGCTGAGTGTGGTTCCTGCGTTTGTGACACCTCGCTGGCTTCGCCGTTGCGCGTGGGGGACAGCGTGCGTGCTCAATATCCCGTCCCCGGCCGTCTCTGGCTCTGGAAACCCAAGGTTGCTTGCCGGCGGCCCCTGGTTCGTCCAAACCGCCAAGCTCGTGCCGTCCAGAAACGGTTTAATCCGCCCGGGGTTGCGTGCGCAGGGATCAGCAGGGGCCCGATGATGGTCCGTCGAAATTGCTTCTTGTGAGCAAAGGGCCAATGGCCCGGCTCGGTTGGGCCAGGGGACCCGAGTGCCATGGGCAGGGAATTTTGGACAGGAAAACAAGGGGCCCAAAAGAAGCGCCTCCCAAAACGACAGGAGATCCCACGGGACAACGGGGAAAGAGGAAAAGGAAAGATCTGCCCACCTGCTCGTCCCCCTTGGATGCCCGCTGCTGTCTCCCGCTGTGCATCAACAACCGAACCGGGTGGTGAGGGCATCTCGAGGTGCATTTCCAGGGCCATTTCGACCGAGGGAGAGACGGCTTCACATGGTCGCGCTTCCCGCCCCGGCCACACCTTGATTGAGATTGATTGGAGCAGCGCGCCAACCCGACGTTCAACGCTTCGAGTCTCGGGCTTCCGGCGACCTCACGACACAACTCTCGTTTCCGTCCCAACTCTGAGGCATCTCGCGCCTCGTCCATCGCCCACTCGGCTTGCCAGCACCCGCCCAGGCCGTCGACTGCAGCAGCGACTCGCAGCGGCTTGCAGCGACTTGCATCGCGGCCCTCCACTCGTTCCGGTGCTTCCCTGCCATCATTTGTCTGAGATCTTGACGCCAGGGCCGGACCTCAGGCTGGCTCGAGCACCCATTGTTTTCCCCGCCACACACTCGATCTTCTGGGGCCATCCGATCTTTTGCATCCCTTCCCTTACTCACCTTACCCTTCACTCGGTCTCTCTTCGGGCCCAGATTGGCTCGGCTGGCATCGAGGTGGACGAGCTATCCTCGCTCTCCCCCACAATCAAAAGAGACAAGCAAAACCGGCTGTCCGCCCTCCCCACTTGCTCTGCACCTCCGACTGCCTTCTTCCTGTGCCTCTGGGACGCCTTGCACAAACCTTCCGGCACCGGCGGCAGAGTGCAGCTCATTCTCGTGACGTAACGCCACAACCTTCCTTTCTGTTCCACTGCGAGCAGAGGCAACGCAGTCTGCACCTCGCATTCCCAACCGGCCTCTGGAGTCAGGCCCCGACCAACGAAACCCGATCAGGCGGCGCCAAAACCATACTTCGCTTCTTCACCCTCGTTCGCCGAGACTCGCTCTACAAAAACTCCCGTCGCTTTCCGCTTTTTTCGACAGCCGGACACCAGTCGCGATCCGTCACGTCTTCCCTAGGAATTACCTGCCATGACAACGGGGTGCACTGGGCCGGAACGTTCGCTGTAGCGCAGTTAGCATCTGTCCGACTTTGTCTCTGCGCGAGATAATAAGCCCGGCACCTCGGCATCTTGGAGAGCAAAGCGTCAGAATGTCGACAGCACTTCCAAGGCCGTCCCGGCCAAACGCCCCGCCGACGATAGCGCTTCCAGCGCTGCCAGTGCCCAAGACGAGAAAAAGCATCGGTGGCCAGGCCGCATCTTTCAGCAAGTCCACCCCCACAACCCCAAGGAGCGGCCTTCGAGCACCCTCAGCCGGCCTACTCCCCCCTGCGATGCCCACACCTGCCGGGCCTCTTTCCCAGCCCAGGTCAGTATCGGGGGTGAATGCCGCTGGCAGGACAATAAGGAAAACAGTCAGCATAAACTCATTCCCGCAACCTCCCCGCGGAGATGGTCGAATTGCCAGCCTCCCCCCAAGTCCGTTATCCGCCAGTCTTCCTTCGCGGAAACTGAGGACACCCACCACGCCCACTTATCAGTTGTCGAACGCGACCCCGAGCTTCCTAAACGGCACCGCCGAGGGCAAATCGATATCACGCCAAGCGGCCACAAGGAATTCAGATGGCCTCATTAGTGTCGCATCCCCGCCTCAGAGCCGCAGCTCCTCGGCACAGGATTCCTACTCGACTTCAGCAACCCAGTATGACGATGTCAACGACTCAGCACCGAACAAGTCGGATGTCTCGATGGGCGGAAAGGGTGCGTCAAAGGCAGACGGCAAGGGTAACGTCATTGTTAGTGTCAGAGTGCGGCCAGACGCCGCCGGGAATGACAGCAAGACGGACGGGGAGTGGATGGTTGATTCCAGGAAATCGTTGATTGCATACAGGGGGAAAGAAGGAGGCGACTACTATTACGGTGAGAGCTTCTTGTTGAGACCAGAACCATCTGGGCCCCGGCTAACTCCGTTGCTGCAGACAACGTCTTTGGGACGCATGATGACAACTCCAGAGTCTACGACCATAGCGCCAAACGGTTAGTACGAAGGGTTATGGAAGGCTATCACGGAACTGTGTTTGCCTACGGCATGACCGGCACAGGAAAAACGTTCTCGATGCAGGGCACAGCATCATCTCCCGGCGTAATACCACTCGCCATCACGGACATCTTCTCCTACATTCGCGAGACGCCATCCAGGGAGTTCCTTCTTCGCGTCAGCTACTTGGAGATCTACAATGAGAAGATCCACGACTTGTTGAGCATGCCTACCGGCAATGGCGTGGGGGCAAACCAACAGCAGGAAGAGATCAAGCTCCGGGAGGACAGCAAGAGAGGGGTTTATGCGAGTCCTTTGAAAGAGGAGATCGTCCAGAGCCCGACACAACTCCTCCGTGTGATTGCCCGCGGCGACCAGGCTCGCAGGACGGCCAGCACCCAATTCAATGCCAGGAGTTCTCGAAGTCACGCTGTTGTCCAGATTGTGGTCGAGAGCAGAGAGCGTGTCCCAGGGGGGCCGGGGGACAGCAAACGGCAGGGGCTCTTACCAGGCGGTGTCCGCGTGTCGACCCTGAGCCTGATCGACTTGGCTGGTTCCGAAAAGGCGGCCGAGTCGAAGGAACGGCGTCAAGAAGGCTCTCACATCAACAAGAGCTTGCTCACCCTCGGCACGGTCATCGCGAAGCTTTCCGAGCACAAGGACAAGGACGGGAAGCTGGCCGACAAGGACGGCAAGCACCTGCCTTACCGAGACAGCAAGCTGACAAGGTTGTTGCAAGGAGCCCTCTCAGGCAACTCACTCGTCAGCATTCTCTGCACCATCTCGGTCGGTGCTGCGGGGACCACCGCGTCGGCCAACACGCACGCGAACGAGACCATCAACACGCTAAAGTTTGCTTCCCGGGCTAAGAACAACATTGTCAGCCATGCCAAGCGCGCCGAAGAAGCTTTGGGCGCTGGGGGCGACGGTGGCGCCAGGGTTTTACTGGAGCGCTACCGGATGGAGATTACCGAGTTGAGGAAGGAGCTCGAGTCCAAGGCAAAAGCCAACAGCCAGAAGGAAGCCGAAGAGGAGAAGGAGCGTGACGCCGAGGAGGAGCGGGCTCGGGAGAAGGAGGCCGAGCTGCGCCACGAAGAACAGATGCTGGAAATGCAACTGGCCCGGACGGCGTTGAAGGAGAGGATCGACCACCTCAACCGGCTCATCCTCAGCTCCAAGTCGATAGGAGTCAATGCAAGCGGGTCCTTCAGCTCCCTCGGCATCCATCCCCGCTACTCGCAGGGTTCCGTCAGGTCCTCGATGGCTGCCTCGAATACAGGCAAGCTCGGCCTCGAGAGGACATCATCCATGACCTCGAGCGTCTCGACCATCGGTCGGAAGTCGGCCAGCCATCGCTCGTCTGGGGGCGCGGAACCACCTGCAGTGGAGGATGACGACAGCATGGGCGAGTTCGGGGACGGGACCGCATCGCTGACATCCCAGAACCGCGCGCTCCAGGCCGACCTCGCCGATAAGAACCGATACATTCAGACATTGGAGAAACGGCTCCTCCAAGCCCGCCGCGCGAGCTCATCGCGCACCTCGGTCGGCCTGTCGGCAAGCAAGGGGATCATGGTTGGCGAAGACCACAGCGTCGCGGCGCTCATCAAGGAGAAGGACACCGAAATTGCTGAACTCCGCGCTCGTCTCGACGACAAGGACAAGATGCTCGCGGCCCTGCGGACGGCGGCGCGGTCGCGAGACAACGCCGACCGTGTCGAGTCGCGATCGGAAGTGCGCACATCACAAATCCTTGACAGCAACCCCGGCCCCGCGCCCACCGGCAGCCCCCCGGCCGCGCCGTCCCTCCTGCGGCAGGTGTCGTATCTCCGCAAGCGGACCAAGAGCGTGGACGAGATGAGCAAGATGCTCGACGAGATGATCCAGGACCGCGTCGAGAGCGGCCAGATCATCCGGGGCACCCGCGGGAGCGTGAGGGTCGCGCCGGAGAACAGGGAGCGCAGCAAGGAGGCGGCCCCTGCGATGCCGTCCGGGCCACCGCCTGCCGGCCCGCCTGCTGGGCCTCCTATCCAGCTTCAGCTGCTGTCCCGGCAGAGGACGTCGTTTGTGGCGGAGCAGAAGCCGGTGGTGATGGAGGTGTGAAGACGGGATGGTGTCGTTTGATTTTTTTTTCTCGGTTTCGTTTCGTACAGTCGTTCTTCTCCTGAGCAGAGTTCAGGGGCTGGATATATATTCGGATGCGTACTTGAGGTCAAGGTATCCGTCCATCCGTGTTATGGAGTTTGAGCGAGTTGTTGCTGACCTCGGTTTTGTGTTCTTTTTTTTTTCCTTTCTTGGTTTGGCCGATTGTTACCGTGTTTTTATATACCCGATTTTTTTCTGTTTTTTTTTTCTTGGTTCGAGGGTCCGGATTTTCTCTGTTGTCCCCGTCAGAAGTTCTTCTTTTTCCTGCCAACGAGGTCTCGGGACCGAAAGCCCAGTTGGGCTGGGCAGTGTATATGTACCAGTAATGTGTTAAAACGGAGTGAGGTGGGGGAGGGCAGGCAAAGTGATGGGAATGACATGAGTGGACGAAAGGTGGCCTGGTTGATGGGATGAGCAAAGAAGGAAAGCAAGCAAGGAAGCAAGAAGAATAGATTTTCTGTCTTGTGCCGTGATGCCCCGGTGTTGGTGTTGATGCTAAGCGTTGTGCTGTGCTGGATACCGTGTTGTTGTGTGTTCAAGGAGGGAAAGGCCGAACCTGGGTAAAAGGAGGGGGGACGCTTGATCGGGGGATGAGAGGGCGGGTTAAGAGCAAACAACCGCGCATGCCATGACCCACTCGCGAAGAGGGGAAGAGGATAGGGGCTGCTCGATCGCGCTATCTACCATGTGTGTGCGGCGTTTGGTTCGTCGTCTGCCGATGGACGGCGGAGGAGGGTCGGCTGTGGGCTGTTGGCGTAGGCTGGATCAGCTCGAGATCAGCTGGGCTGGTGCTCTGTTTGGTGGGTGCATTGCTGCTGTGTTCCTGGATTGGGGGTCTGGGCTGAGGTGTACCGAGTCAGCGGGACGGGAAGATCCCGGGAGCGTGCATAACATTGGCAGCTGGTGAGATTGGGTTCATGCTGGTTTGTTGGTATGGGGGCGTGTTCTAGAGTACCGGAGGGAGGTTTTTGTTGTTATGGGCTACGGAGTCCTGGGTCCTTTTCGGGTTGAGGCTGGAGGCTCGGCGTGAGGAAAGGTCTGGGTCTGGGTCTGGGTCGGGTTGGGGTGGAAGAGAGAGGATGATTGACCATTTGCGTTGCTGCAAGGACGTATGCCTGCGCTCTGACGATGTTAATCTGCATTCCCAGTAGATACCCGAAAATGGATGCGGGACGGCATCTTGCATAACAACAATCTTGGGATCCTCAGCCGACCCGCCGAGCCGTTTACGGGTCTGAGCACGGTCACCGGTGCCCGACCTGCCCCACTCTGCGCCGGGGCCGGCCCGGAGCGTCGGTTCAGATTCAACACGCAGCAGGGGGAAATCAATCTTGTGTATGCATGGAAAGTCTTGAGTCTGAAATGATGAACTGATGGGGTTTCCGAATCTCTGAGCATAGGCAAAAGCTTGGGACAGTCCTCCTTTCCGTCCTGGAATGCAATCTTCGGAATGCCATCGCAGCACCCCTCTTGAAACCGAGCACCTTCGCCTTGCTTTTTCCCTTCAGGCGTCTCTTTTGAAGCCTCCAGAGTGTTGTCTTCTGAGATTTCAACACCTGCTCTCCCCGGGCCTGGTGATGCATCTTCGGCGTTTTCGTCTGACAGGGCCCTCAGCCACTAACGTTGGCATCAGATGAGAGCACCAAGCATCACCTCACCCTCGCGAAGCAGGGCTCTCTAGGGTTGAAGCCGCCTCAACGACCTATCCCGCGCATCCCGAGTTGGCCAACCAAACTTTCCGACGACATGGCACGCCGCCACATGGTCGCCGGCTATGATCGCTGGGATTTGAAGTCGATGCCTGGAGAGGAAACGGGCCCGATGCTGGCTTCCGACAGACCTCTCAGTGGTGGCGATTGGCAGATGTCAGCGCCTCTCACCGGCAAGGTCCCCTGCAGTCACGCGGGATGCCCAACGCCCTGTTGGAGAAAACTGGTCCTTTGCGTGCCCTGTGATTGGATGCCCACCCCGGTTTGGGACGTTTCAGAATCGACAAGGGCGGAAAATGCGATCGGCTGCTGGGTCCTCCTCCTTGCCTTTTTCAGCCAAGAACCTCCTTCCAGTTCTGGTCCCCAGGGAAAATCCGCCACGAATCTCATGCCGCCTTCTTGAGCAGATTCTCGGTTTTTCTGCAAGAAGAGGGAGGCACAGTCCACGGCAATGACGAATGGCAAACCCAGCGGGTAAAGTCCCGTCTCCGATCCCGTTTCTGGTTTCCCGGTTGCCCAGCGGTGAGCAGGCGGGAAACCAGGAAACCTTGAATCGGTGCGTTTGTCGAATCGTCTTCGTGATGCTTTGTCCCATCACTCCGTGCAATGGTCATGGTTGAATGCCCCGTAGCGTGGTTTCTGGGGTGCGCTGCCTGACCCCATGCACCCTGTTATTTCAACATCAACACCAAACGGAAACGAACTCGTCTCCATCGTGCCTCAAACCGCCGGGAGGACGGGGATGCTAGTGGGCCATGTGCCGGCCCTGCAGTCTCCGTTCAGCCCCTGAAGAGTGAGCAAGAGTCGCATTGGATCGACACTCCACAGAGAGCTCTCGGCCGATCTTTTCATTCCTTCTCCTGTTCGTCGAAAGTTTCCTTCCGTCATGGCACAATGTTCCCCGGCCGAGGGCAAAGTTGACTGTCCTCGGCATTAATTCTTCCTAGATTCCTCCGGCCCTCAGTGCCAGCTTATGAAAGATCACAACACCCTGACGTTGCACATTCCTCACCTCCGTCTTTCTCCCCCGAGATGTTCAAGGAGCAGACCTCGCAGCACACCCCACCGCTGCTGACAGTCTCGGCCTGATTTCACGCCTTTTGTTGCTTGGGTTGCTTGGGACAAGCCACCCCCTCCTCACATAGTCCTCCACGACCTTGTCCCCGACCACCCCGACCCACCATCTTCAAACCTCCCGCCAACCCATCAGTCCCGGAGTCCTAGGGCGAGAATTGTCCTTTGCGCAGATCTTCTTGGGGAGCCTGGAAATCCGCCGGTTGGCCTCCCCGGCCGTCCTCTGATCGACGGGCCAACGTATAAAGGGCCGCGGGAGCCTTGTGGCATTGTGCGACTTGATCTGAGGGGTTCTGTCGCGCCTCCCATCAACCTTGGATATTGTGTATCGCCAACCCGGCCTCGTCACGTCACTGGTCTCGGATTCGGAGACTGGGGCTAGCGGTCGACGCTCATCGACAACCGGGTTCGGGACATGTCACCTGCTTAGTGCTTCAGTCTCGGTTCTTCCAATCCTTCTCGCCTTCTCCTAACTCTCCTTTTCTCCCCTGAGGACTCGGATGCCGCAGACGCCAACGTCTCCAACATGCCGCCAACGCTTGACCTCAGCAGGACGGCTCACACCAAAGTAGTCTTCTCGCCCCCTCGGATCAACCTCCGCAGAGCGGCATCCTATAACCATGACCGGGGCCCTCTTTCTTCAACATCGGCACGTTTTAATTTCAACCACCTGGTCTTCTCCCCACCTCCATCACCAGGTCTTCCCTCCCTCTCGCCTCCGGTCAAGAAGCCGACTCGCCGACTGTTTGGCACCATACGCCCTCTTCGCGTCATCCGCTATGCGATTCGACTTCTGAGCGTCGTCGCGGTCTTCTATGTCTCGCTGGTGGTTCTCACCTGGCTCTTTGGCGAGCCAGCTCCTGCCCCAAACGAACCGGCACAGCTCGTCAAACCCACACAAAAGCCCGCAGAACCCATTGACCGGACGGAGGGCGAGATGGTTTCACAGAAGGGACCGCCGGATTTCCCGACCCCGATAGTGGTAACAGATCATCGGGGCAAAGCAAAGTGGACCGTGTCGATACCACCAGGTTCCGAGTTCCCCCTGACGATAGACCAGTACACAGATATGTGCGTCAAGTGTCGACAGGTCGGGGACCGGACCCGGCATCTCCGGTCTCATGGGCATGGGCTACATCAAGTGTCATTAGGGTTCGGTTCCGACTCGGCAGACGACTTCGTTGACGTTCGAGAGGCGGAAGTGGCCGGATACCTCCAGACAGGCGAGAAATCCGCGGTGACACTGGCGGGCGGGAAGGAGGCGGGGGTACCAGTGTGCAAAACCAGTCTCACCTTCGTCCTGGAATCGAGCGATGCCGGTCTGGGGAAGACGTTGATGATGCTGTGGATTGCATACGGGCTAGCGGAAAAGGAGGGACGGGCCCTCTTCATCGACGACACACGATGGGCATACGGAAAGTACACAGCCCTCTTCCAACCTCCCCCATCCCCGGAATGCTCGGCACCTCCGAGCCACGAGATACTCCCTTGTCCACGACACGCACGCCACCTAGTGGTCTCTGCTGCAACGATGGACGTGACCTTTGGGAGCTTGACGACGGCCGCCGACCCCCAGCCTGAATCACACGACCAACCCCTGCGAAAAACCCAGTTCAGCCTTGCGCGGCGCGGCTACGAGGCGCTCTTCCGGATCAACAAGGAGGACAACGACTACGTTGACGCCCGAGTCCGCGAGCTGCTGGCCAAGAGGATAGTACCCAAGTCCAAAGGCCAGCGGAGCGGCCTCGCAGTGGGCGTCCACGCCCGCCGCGGCGACCGGCACCCGCTCGAGTACCAGTACCGCCACTCGTACATGCCGCTCAACCTGTACGGCGACACGGCGCGCGAGCTGATCGAAGCCAAGTTCAACCACTCGGGCCCCTTTGGCGGCGAGGACAAGGCGGCCAAGGAGCACAGCATCGTGGTGCTCGCGTCGGACGATCCCATGGTGTACGAGAGCGCCGAGCTGGCCGGGGCGAGCCGGGCGCAGGAGCGCATCAAGCTCGCCAGCAAGCAGACCGTCCAGAAGGCCGCTCCGGACAGGTCGGTCCTGCACAAGTTTGTGGACGAGGCGTTTGGCTGGGAGGGCGGGTTTTTTGCCGCCATGTTCTGGAACCTGGGCGTGTCGACGGCGCACGCGGCGGGATCGACGGGTGGCGGCGGCGGCGGCGGCACGGCCTCCTCGGCGGAGACCCTCCGGCTTAGGAGCCTGGTGGGCCGCGCCTACATGATGGACCTGGCGGTGCTGGCGGACGCGAGCGACGTGATTGTGTGCACGGTCAGCGCGGTCGGCTGCCGACTGTTGGCGGTCATGATGGGGTGGGAGAGCGCCATCGAGGAGGGCAACTGGGTGAACATCGATGGCGGGTATGGGTGGATGGGCCTCGAGTGGTGACCAACGCTGCAAGCAAGCAGGCCTTTTCTTTTTCTGTCTCTTGCATGTTGGAAAGGCGTTTTCTTGGCGTTGCCAGCGAACTGGTGAGGGGTTCGTTTGTTGATTTTGATTTAGGGAGCATGATACCACATACGCACTCAACGCGTCTTTTCCTTACTCCGTCTTTACTTGGCACATTTTCAGTCTCGCAGGAAACACACATAGTCGAGGGGATAATGGAAGAGAACTACCTTATGTCTGAGCATGGCGTAGCGTCGATGAAACACACACTACGCCATCCCAGCGTCAGGTTGCGGCGCACTACACGGCTCGTGAGCATCTCCGACCAATCATAGGATCTAACGACTCCAGTTCCTTCCTCACCCTCTCAAGCACTCTCCATGGCACCTCGGGCAGACAATGCTGCGATAGGAAGGGTTAGGGTCGGGCTTGTGTCTTGGCAGGGGTTCAGGACCATCCCACCAATCCACTTCTGCAACGCAATCGCGGCGGAACTCGGCAACCTCCATCCTTCGATGTGGTCCTTTCGTACCTGAGGGACCAGCAACCGGGGGAAGCTGAGCTCAGTTCGGTCGTATTCGGAACCCACCATAGCTCTCCACACCGACTCCTGGCTGGAGATGTTGGAAGCGTCGGTTAGGAGGACGTCAGCGCATCGCTCTGCAATCGAGAGCACGGGAGTGGCCGCAGCACATTGGCCGCGTACGATTGCATGTGGTCTGTGGCATGATTTGAGCGGGAGGGTTTAGAGGTACCTGAGTACCCCAGCGAATGCGAATACGAGTGTCCGCCCTGATTGGCCGGGTGCTTGGAGATCATCAAAACGCCCCACCGCCTGCCAATGGCTCCCGTTCCCCTGGAACAGCGGGTTGGCAAAAAAGTAGCAAGTCCTTCGTCTCTTTAAAACAGACTGTGCCTCCCGACTTTGAGAATCTTCTCTTCTGGTGCGACAACAAGATTCCAAGTTCTGCTCACGGATTGGCAGCAGGCACTTGGCTCTTGGTTCCCGTCAATTCCTTCTTTTTCTTCGTTTTCAGCCCTCTCCTCCCTCCTACTACTGCCAGGATGGGTCTCGTCCAGGACCTTGGGGGCCCGTTGGCCGAGGGGTTCGCGCGCCTTGGACTGGCCTCGCAAATCGGCGTCGCCATTGCCGGTTTTCTGTTTCTGAGCATCTTCCTGAACGTGCTGAACCAGGTGCTCTCTAAAAACCCAAATGAGCCCCCGCTCGTCTTCCACTGGTTCCCCTTCGTGGGCAGCACCATCACCTACGGCATGGACCCTCCGCGCTTCTTCAAGGAGAACAGGGAGAAGGTAAGCAAACCCGACTTGCAGCGCTTGCCTTGGTTTGTGGTCCGTCTAACGCTTTTCCTTCTGTCAGTACGGCGACTGCTTCACCTTCATTCTGCTCGGCAAGAAGACCACCGTCTACGTCGGCCCCAAGGGCAACGACTTCATCCTGAACGGCAAGATCCGCGACGTGTGCGCCGAAGATATCTACACCGTTCTTACGACTCCCGTTTTCGGCAAGGATGTTGTCTACGACTGCCCCAATGCGAAGCTCATGGAGCAGAAGAAGGTTGGTCAGGGTCAAAACGGTGGTGCATGAGGAAACATTTTGGCTGACACCCCCGGTCTGGTAGTTCATGAAGATTGCCCTCACCACCGAGGCTTTCCGCTCCTACGTTCCCATCATCTCGGATGAGGTCACGAGCTACTTCAAGAGGACCCCCGACTTCAAGGCCCAGTCGGGCGTTGTCAACATCTGCCCCAAGATGGCCCAGATCACCATCTTCACCGCCTCTCACGCGCTGCAGGGCAAGGAGGTCCGCGACAAGTTCGACGAGACCCTGGCCGACCTCTACCACGACCTCGACATGGGTTTCTCGCCCATCAACTTCATGCTGCACTGGGCGCCGCTCCCCTGGAACAACCGCCGCGACCACGCGCAGAGGACCGTCGCCAAGATCTACATGGACACCATCAAGGCTCGCCGTGAGCGTGGCGAGACGGGCGCGCAGGATATCATGTACCACCTGATGAACTCGACGTACAAGAACGGCGTCCAGGTTCCGGACCACGAGATCGCCCACATGATGATTGCGCTCCTGATGGCCGGCCAGCACTCGTCCTCGTCCACCAGCGCCTGGATCATGCTCCGCCTCGCGTCCCGCCCCGACATCATGGAGGAGCTCTACCAGGAGCAGGTCAAGGCCCTCGGTGCCGACCTCCCCCCGCTGTCGTACGAGGACCTCGCCAAGCTGCCGCTCAACCAGGCCATCGTCAAGGAGACCCTCCGCCTGCACGCCCCGATCCACTCCATCATGCGCGCCGTCAAGCAGCCCATGCCCGTCCCCGGCACCAAGTACGTAATCCCCACGAACCACGTCCTCCTGGCCGCCCCCGGCGTCTCGGCCGCGGACTCGCAGTACTTCCCCCAGCCGGACCTCTGGGAGCCGCACCGGTGGGAGAAGGAGTCGCCGCTGGCGCCCAGCATCGTGCGGAACGGCCAAGAGGAGGAGGAGGACGGCGAGAAGGTCGACTACGGCTACGGCCTGGTCAGCAAGGGCGCCGCGTCTCCCTACCTGCCCTTTGGCGCCGGCAGGCATCGCTGCATTGGCGAGCAGTTTGCCAACGTGCAGCTGCAGACCATCGTGGCCATGACGGTGCGCCTCTTCAAGTTCCGCAACGTCGACGGCAGCAACGAGGTCATTGGCACCGACTACGCCTCGCTCTTCTCGCGCCCGCTGGAGCCGGCCAACATTTACTGGGAGCGGAGGGATAAGGAGTAGAGTTGAGTTGGAAAAGATTGGGGTGGTCAAGATTAACTAATGCCAGGTAAATATTTGGGCTGCGTGTTGATGAATTTGGCGTTGGCTGTATATAGGAATGAATGACTGGGTCGGGCACTGTTGGGAGGGAGGTCTGGGGGGGCACGAAAGTCGGTTGGCAACGGCTGAGCGGACCAAAGAAAGAAACTTAGAAACTTTAATATTAATACTCGTCCACGACCTACTGACTGGTATCGGACTTGTCGGTTTTTAAAGTTGCGAGTTGCGAAATGTCGCATTTGTTGGTTTGGCTGTGGTGGCTGATCAGGGACCACCTCTGCAGGTCATTGGTGAAGGAGGAGGATGAACAGGCTCGCCTCGCCGCAATAGTTGCCCCGAACCTTTTTGAGTTTGTGCCGTGCTGCTCGCATTCCAAACTGAGAGAGCGAGGTTGACTGGCGACTTGCTTATCTGTATCACCCCAGCGACCGACCGGCTTTCTCGCCAAGTGTGCCCCCCTTTTTTGGCCTCGTCGAAGGATCGCGAAAGAACACGTTGCGGCATGGAATGACTCACAACACAAGGATTGTCAAACTTTGTGTCTGATCGCAATCACTGATCTTGATGTTGACAATGAAACAATGGGAGAAACACGATAAAGACACGCTGGCTTCGAGTCTTTCTCCCTTGCCGTTGGTGTACGTGGAGGTGTTGTGGACTGTTCTAATTTCGCAGGAGGTTCTGAGGCGACAAGACCCGCCACCGGGGCTTCAAAGGCAAAGAAATAATGAGTCATGGACAAGTGCGAGTGTTTTGTTTGGTTCCAGCTGAGATCCGTCAAAGTCCTCGATCCCTTGGTTTGTGGGTTGTCCTCAGGATACTGGTATGGACGACCCCCACAATTCTCATGCCATGTTGGACGGTTCAATATTCCCTACACGGAATAAGATCATCTAGTGCTATGGATGGCAGATAGAAGGTGTTGGAAGAGAGAGACGGGAAATAGTAGAGGTAGAGGGACCACAGAGGGGTTGATGTCGACGGCAAGGGGGATCAAGGGATGTACAGCTGGCCCATGAACATTTTTACAAAGTCAACCCAACCATAAAACTGCAGCAATGTACATGGAATTGCTATTCTTTGGCTTATCTGCGCCCACGGGCTTCGCCCCTGTTGGAATCCGCATCTGGACCGCATGCGGCGTCGAGTCATTTTGGGGGGCCAGGTTCAGGCAGGCCGGCAGAACAACAATACGAGTATTGACGCTTGGGGTATGCTAAAACAGCTCTAGTTTCAGTATGCTGGGCGGAGGTTGGCTGTTGATATGGCCAGTGAAATGTGTCCTTTCTTCTCAGGTCCAGCCGAATCCAGCCAGTTCCATTGCTCGGTCTGCAGCGACTGAGCTCAACTCTTTTCTGGACACTCTGTTACAAGCATCAGAAGCGGCCTGATTCCTCAGTATATAGAACACCGTTTACGCTCAGGCACAACCTGTCCTGTCACTGACAACCAGCACTCACTTTGATCATTGTTTACTCCCCAAACACCTACCACTACGCCAGAAGGGACGAACACGCCAACGACACGGCTTGGCCAAATCAAAAGTTAGTACACGCCATGGCCAGAAAAGTCCACCGAACGAGGCAGCTGCCTTTAGGGGTTGGCATTCTCCTCTTCTTTCTCATCCTTATCTGTCCCCTCGCCGCGATCCCAGCAGCCAGGGCCACCGCCGTTGTTGAGCCAGGCGAGCCTATTATCGGGATTGATCTTGGGACTACCTACTCGTGTGTTGGTGTCATGAAGGGGGACAAGGTGGACATACTGGTAAACGACCAAGGTATGGCTGACCTGGTGCGCCGCCCCCCGTAACCACAGCTGACCGGAGAACACAGGAAACAGGATAACACCAAGCTATGTTGCGTTTACCGAGAATGGAGAACGTCTCATTGGTATGCGCCCCCATCTTCTGGCTTTACTTGCTTGCCGAATTTTATGGTGACCAAACTGACACCCTCGCCCACCGTCAGGAGACGCAGCAAAGAACCAATACGCGAGTAATCCAACGAACACCATATTCGACATCAAGTCAGCCCTCCCATCCTCCAAACAACGAACATGATCATTGACATACTCCATCAAGACGGTTGATAGGTCGAAGCTTCTCAGATAAAGGGGTCAAAGCCGACATGAAGCACATGCCATTCAAGGTTACCGCTGGCCCGGGCAACACCCCGGTGGTCGAGGTCGATATCGGCGGCCAACCACGGCAGTTTACCCCCGAGGAGATAAGTGCCATGGTACTTGGAAAGATGAAGGATGTCGCCGAGAGTTTCTTGGGTCAGAAGTAAGATTCGCCTCGTGACACGTCGTGTGGTTGTCGCTTTGCTCACCATCCACAGAGTCAAGCATGCCGTGGTCACGGTCCCGGCGTACTTTAACGACAAGCAGAGACAAGCAACCAAGGACGCCGGAACCATCGCGGGGCTGAATGTCCTCCGCGTGGTAAACGAGCCAACAGCGGCGGCACTCGCATATGGTATTGACAAGGTAAGATCATCCACGCTCAAGTCTCGAGGCAGAACGTAGAAACAAGTTGACAATCTTCAAGGTCGAAGGCGAGCATCAAGTTCTAGTCTACGACTTGGGGGGCGGTACCTTTGACGTATCCCTCCTCACCCTCGAAGAAGGAACCTTCCAAGTTCTCGCGACAGCAGGAAACACTCGGCTAGGCGGTGAAGATTTCGATAATAGGGTGATCAACTACCTCGCCCGCAGCTTCAAGAACAAGCACCAGCTCGACCTCACCAAGGACCCCAAGGCCATGGGCAAGTTGAAGCGCGAAGCCGAAAAGGCCAAGCGTACGCTCTCCTCGCAGCTCTCGACCCGGATCGAGATTGAGAGCCTCTTCAGCGGTGTCGACTTCTCCGAGACGCTGACGCGAGCCAAGTTTGAGCAGCTGAACATGGAGCTTTTCAAGAAGACTCTTGGTCCCGTGGAGCAGGTGCTCAGAGATGCCAAGATGGACAGGGCTGATGTGACCGACATTGTGCTGGTGGGCGGGTCGACACGCATCCCCAAAGTTCAGAGTCTGGTCGAGGAGTTCTTTGGGAAAAAGGCCAGTGGCGGAGTGAATCCCGATGAGGCTGTGGCTTTTGGAGCTGCTATTCAGGCAGGGGTAAGTACCCTTCCTTTAGGACAGTTGTATGGCTATGAAGCGAGACTGACATGTCCGATTGAATAGATTCTCGCAGGGGTCAAGGTTAGAGCCATTCTTTGGTGGGTCGGTTTGGACAGGCATGGCCGTTGCTAACCCGTCGACAACAGGCCACTGACGGAATCTTGCTTATGGACGTAAACCCCCTTACGCTGGGAATCGAGACGTCTGGTGGTGTTATGGTAGGCTCCATCACATCCCAGGGGTACGGGGGTCGCACTTGGCAGCTTCTAACACAGTCACAGGCACAATTGATTCCGCGTAACACGCAGCTCCCCATGGTTGGTTGCCAAGATCTTTATCCTCGTGTTGCTCAACAGTCGTGGCTAATATGAGCATGTGCAGCGTCGATCTCAAATATTCTCTACCACGGCCGGTAAGTCTTGCTGTTGTCTGGAAGCAAGGAACAACACTGACCGTCTCACCAGACAACCAACCCTCCGTCATGATCAAAGTGTACGAGGGCGAGCGCTCTATGACAAAAGACAACAACCTCCTGGGAAAGTTTGAGCTTACTGGCTTACCTCCGGCACCACGGGGTGTTCCGCAGATCGAAGTCTCGTTTACCCTCAGCGTCGAAGGCATCTTGGAGGTCTCGGCCCAGGATAAGGGGACGGGACGGAAGGAATCTATCACAATAACGAACGACGATGGCCGCTTGACAAAGGACGAGATTGCGCGCATGATCGCCGAGGCCGAGAAGTTCGCCGACGAAGACAAGGAGGCCCGCGAGCGCATCGAGGCGCGGAACGGACTCGAGAACTACGCCTTCAGCTTGAAGAGCCAGGTTGAAGATGACAACGGTCTCGGCGGAAAGATCGACGAAGACGAGAGGGAGACAGTAAGTCGGCTGCTTGCATGTTTCGCTGTGGCTGAATCCGATACTGACCAGCTCTTCACAGCTCCGGGATGCCGTGAGAGATGCGACCGAGTGGCTCAACGAGTATGGGGCAACGGCAACGGCGGATGATTTTGCGGAACACAGAGAGAAGCTGTCCGATGTCGCTCACCCCATCACGAGCAAGTTGTATGATGGTGCAGACACGGGGGCGGGTGACAACGATGAGTCGGGTGACTTTGACTTCCATGACGAGCTTTAAGCACCGAGGCAGTCAGGTCTGGCCGGACTGGGACTTGTTGTAATTAGACGGGAGTTGTTGAGATACGGAGCACCTTCTAGGTTCAAAAAACCCGACGTATTTGCTTCAAGTGCATTTCAGAGTTTACGAATCTTCATTGGCCAGACGACCCGGCTTGTGACATGGAGCAGGAAGGAGCATCCAAAGCTTCAGGAGAGTTTGAGGCCCAGGCTGCCCAGGCCGCCCAGGCCGTGACGGAGCGGCTAAACCCCGGGCTTCCCCACACAACCAGGGGCGCTGGTGGTCGGCCTGGATCAGGGTTCCCAGCGCTCGGCAAGTTGTGACCAAAATACCGAGGTTCACGAGCCGTCTCCACCACCCGAAGGAGTCGCCCGCAACCTTGGCTTTCCCGTCTCCACCCCGTCAACTGCGATTATCAACCCGTCCATCACGGGGCGACCGCCACTGACGCTCTTGCGACCAAAAAACCGTCGAGGAAGAGGGAGACGACTCGGCGACAACACCAACAACAATACTGCATTTCTTTGCGGTTTCAGCGCGCTTTTCATTCGTTGTTTGACGCGTGGCCCGCTGACGGACCCTGGGCGTTCCACTGGCCAACGTTAACCCAGCGACCAGAGCACACTCAACCCGTTTTCGTCGCCACCTGGAAGCCCTTGCCCGGCGTCATCACAAGCCAGCAGTTTGCAACCCCCCAACAACGCCACGCCCACTGGGCTCGACAAGCTCGCACCCAAATCCATGGCATCGCCGCCAAAACCCTGGGAGAGACAGGGCGCAACACCTCTTGCCTCCAGTGTGTACCTCTCTTTGTGTGTTGGGCTATAGCAGACATTTGCGCTAACCAGCGATTCCAACAGCACCGCTCGCATCCTCTACACCCGCAGCCGTTTCAGCTGCGATCCCGAACGCCATGACAGCGCCCGCAACGACCACCGCAGCCGCAGCCTCTGGCGCGATCCCCGCGATACCTGAGCGTCCTGCAGCCCTGACCGCCGCAGTCAACCAGAACGCGGCCGCCTACAGCCGACCCTACGGCGCGAGCCCGTACGGCACCTACGGCTCAGCCTACTCGTCGCCCTACGGCTCGCCATACTCCAGAATGGGCGGGTACGGTGGTGGCATGTACGGCGGTGGCATGTACGGCAGCTATGGCGGCTACGGCGGCGGTATGTACGGAGGGGGCATGTACGGAGGAATGGGAGGGATGCCCGGAGGCATGCCCGGCGACCCGAACAACCCGGAGAGCCTCACCCAGCGTTTCAACATGAGCACCCAAGCGACGTTCCAGATGCTGGAGGGCATTGTCGGTGCCTTTGGTGGCTTCGCACAGATGTTGGAGAGCACATACATGGCGACACATTCAAGTTTCTTTGGTAAGCCGCCCAGCTGCCCGTCATTACAATCGATGACAAGGCGCCCTTTGTTAACAGAGCTCCCTTAGCAATGGTCTCCGTTGCTGAGCAGTTTGGCAACCTCCGCGACACCCTCGGCTCGGTGCTCGGAATCTTCACCCTGATGCGCTGGATCCGGACCCTGATCGCCAAGCTGACGGGAAAGCCCCCGCCGGTCGACGCCACAGCTCTCACCCCAGCCGCCTTCGCCCGCTTCGAAGGCCGCCAGAACCCCGTGCCGGAAGGCGGCGCCGCGAAGCCCAGCCGCAAGCCCCTTTTCTTTTTCCTGCTCGCCGCTTTCGGTCTGCCCTACGTCATGAGCAAGGTCATCCGCTCGCTCGCGGCCAACGCAGAGGAGGAAGAGCGCCGGCGACAGCTCGTGGCCGCGCAGCAGACGCTCGACCCATCCAAGCTCGAGTTCTGCCGCGTGCTCTACGACTTCTCGCCCGCCACCCAGGGCCAGGCCGTCGTTCAGGGCGTCGACCTCGAGGTGCATAAGGGCGACTTGGTCGCCGTGCTGGGCAAGAGCGACCCGCTGGGCAACCCGAGCGAGTGGTGGAAGTGCCGCGCTCGCGACGGCCGCATCGGCTACCTGCCCTCGACTTTCCTCGAAGTGATGCGCAAGCCGGGCCAGCCCGTCGCTGCCATCAAGGACACGGCCGCGAGCGAGACCAGCAGGACCAACTCGTTGACCAGCAGCATCAGCGCGCCGGGCGCTCTCCCCATGACCGCTGCACCTGCCAAGGCTCCTGCCCTGCCGTCCACCAAGGTCGGAGATGTCACGGCCGAGAGCTTCCAGAAGTCGCAGTTCTACTCTTAGAAGGAGCCGGCCGATGAGCTCGGAACACTGCGGCTGGGGCTTTTGAGGATGGGCATGAGAGTGCTACCACAAGAGGAGAAGTCGGAGCCAGAACCATCTTTCCCTTGAACCATAATATCATCTGCTCCCTCTCTCTTGCTTCGACAACGACAGCCCCAACCTGAGTCAACTTTTCGACCTTTACTTGCTTTGGCAACATTTTCTAGCAACTTGGGGAGTGGGACCCGTCACCTACTTCCATCTTATTTTGCCTGTCTCACTACGCTATCAACTATACTATTCGCGGAAATTTCGAGGAGGATTGAACGAACGAATGGTCGGACGGACGGATGAGGAAAAAAGGGCCTGGCGTTTTAGGAGTTGAGCGCAAAGGATTGCAGAACAACATTTCCCTTTTGCTCGCATAGATGCTCGAACAGCCTTTCGGCCCACGTTAGCCATCTCTGGTGTGTTCTTTTTGTCTCCTGTATAGCGATAGGATATTTGCGAGTAGCGGTTCCGTATGAAGTAGTGTATATTGTAGCATCATGGAGTTATTATGCATGCATGACGGTCATCCGCAGTGCATGCTTACATGTGTGGGTTCAGGGGAACCTCATGAGAAACAACACAGCTCGAGGAAGAAGCAAGGGGCCAGTCATTTTCACCGCTCAATTGCCAGCTGAATGCTATGCGCTGCCGTTTGTATCGCTAAGAGTCCAGGAATTGACCCTCATTCCTTCGTGGCAGCCTCCGTGATTCCGCTCATGGCATCTTAATTCGTATGATACAAATACATAACCAAGTAACCCAACGTCCCCATGAACGGGCGCCCTGATTTGTCTTGACCCCCCAAATGAAATGAAAAAAGAAGATGGGAAAAAAAAAGGAAAACGAGAACCAACGAATCCAGGACTATTCCGTTAGCCATCCGCCCTTGTTGATGGGCGCAGTCTGACCGCCGAGAGGCAGGCGTCATTTCTTTTGCGCGTAAGAACAAAAAGCAAGGTAGAGTAGGGAGCAAGAGGAGAGAATGTAGACGCCCCGGGTTGGCCCCTCCGTCGGGTAAATCTGTCCCGGTAGCTCTCGAGGTCGCGGAAAGGAAAGGTAAAAGTAGTTAGCGTATGACAGCCACAACAACGCCTTTCCGAGTGGGACGGGATCGATGCGAGAGGAAAAGGGCCGGCCAAAGATGTCCGGCCAGAACGCTTGCCCCACCGTCGTGCGTGTCATAGGACAAGGTCTGGCAGGAACTGACCCCCGAGGCAAGAGCTGGTGGGTGATTTACCACTCGTACTCGCCGGTGGCTTTGTGGAAGACATATTCCTTGCCATTGACGGTGAGCACTCCGTCCTTCAGGATGCACTTCCTACAGAATGTGTCAGCAGCGTGATTTGTGTTAAGCGGAAACGGCTATAGCATACCACTTGTTCTTGACGCGCTGCACCTTGTCGTACATGCATAGCATCATGTGTCCCATGGTCTCGTCGTCGTCCTCATCATCATCACCGCCCTCGTCAGGATCGTCCAGGTCCGAGTTGATGGCATCCTCATCGTCTTCCTCGCTCTTGACATCATCGTCCAGCCCGTCAAGCTGGGAAGGCCCATCGGCCTTCCGAGGGTTTCCAGGAAGGCTGCGACCCTTGGTAGCTTCCTTCAGGGGAAGCATCAGGCCGCCGCCCTCCATTTGCTTAGCTCTCGCGGCAATCTGGGCGTGTAGGTGCTCGTCAATCTGAGCACGGTCCATCACTGCCGGATGGATTGTGTCGGTGCTGCACTGCAGTGAAGCGCTGTCCGTAGCATCACTTGATCCGTCAAGTTGGGCCGCCGGGAGACCGTTCGGCGGTCTCGCACCGGGAACTTGCTGCATCCGCTGCTGCATTGTAGCGGCAACGCCTTGCCGATACTGCTGTTGCGGGTTCATGTGTTGCTGTGGCACCTGTCCCGGCCGCGGAACCTGTTGGGGTTGAGCAGCGGGGTTGATTTGCATGCCGCTGTGGATGGCATTGATGGATGCAGCAGCTCGCTGTCCGTACTGGCTCTCGAGGGCCAGAGCAGCACGCTGCGCTGCGGTTGGGCGAGCTCCATTGGCAGGATTGTAGCCCGGGTGGACGGGCTGCATTCCCGGCTCCTGCTTGATGGCCGGCTCAGCCTGCACGAACCCCGGATCTGGCTTCAGTCCCATGGGATTGGCATTCGGAAGAAGGGCACCAGGGAGCGAGAGGGTCTGCGCAGCAGATTGGGGGCTCAGCGTAGACTGGGTATAGCTGGCCACAGCAGGGGGCGCGGTGGGAGGAGCAGCCACCGGCGGTGCATGAGCCGGCGGAGGAGCAGCCTGCGGCTCTGGCTTGGGGTCCCATGGGAATTGGGCCACCTTCATCTGCGATAGCTTGTGCTGCCATTCCTGTTACGCTGCATGTTAGCACCGCCCACGCCAATGCCTTTGAAGATTGAGGGTTGGCTGAGAGAAAGAGGAGAGGAGATCCACTCCAGGGTTGTGCACGTGATGGAGGACCGGACAGCCCAATCGGAAGTGGCGGGAGAGTGATTGGGCAAGGCTTCCAGGAGTCGGGCTGGAACTTAAAAAGAGACCCAAAAGTGCTGGGTCGCCCACCCGACCGGCTGCTCTCCACCCCTCTCGCCCTGGGGCTCAGAGGCAACCGCCCGAGGGTAGCCCCGACACTCGTCGCCCCGTTTGACCAGCGCAATCAACGCCAAACCAACGAGATATGGCTTGAAAACAAGGTGCATCGCGGGACTGCACTTGAAACCGAACGAAAAATGACTTTGTTTGATTGATCGAGGGAAGGGGCGCAAGGCAGGATGGCGGGAATGCCGCGAAGTGGCGGCGGTGCAAGGAGAGATTGAGAGAGCCTCACCTTCTTCAGGTCCTCCAACGCCCCGTCATCGACGCCGTTCTCTTCGAAATCGACGCGCACGGCATTGATAACTTCGGCGATGATGGTGTCGTAGACGGGTCCAACTGTCGTGTTCGACATTGCGATGGATTGCTCCGGCCCGGAGCAGCGAAGCCGGCTCGGATGTGTCACGGTCCCCGCACCAGTTGCTTCTTCCCTCGGCTGCACCTGTCGCCTGTTGTCCCGCTCAATCCGCCGATAGCCTCCCGGATCTGCTCTACGGCCCGTCCGTTAACGCAACACCGATTCGGTTTGCGGACGATTCGGTGTGGTCGACCGGCCAGATGTCGTGAGGCGGGGAGGGGGGCTCGGTGGAATGCGGACCCTTCTGGCGCCGCTGCCGGCTGCGCTCAAAACTCGTGCTTTGGTATTTTACCAGGGTCGCTCAAAACATGCCAAATGCTCGTAGTCTGTATTTCTAGATGGTAGGTCGCCGAATCTCGGGGTTTGCAGTGTTGCGCCGCAGACTTGGGGGGGAGGGGACGGCGTTTAGCGTGTGAGTTGCAGTGGGCAAGTTCCAGAAAGCCGCCAGACTTGGATTGATTTGTAGCCCAGCCTGCTTATGTCAGCCGGCTGACGACTTCCCAGCCGCCAAACGTTCACGCTAGAACAGCGCCTCCCAGCGCACCAACGGGCCAATAGAACCTTCTCCAACGAACCAATGCCAAACCCCGGGTTGCGGTCAAACACACGCCCAAGGGTCTTGGCGTGAGGTACCCAGGTCGGGTTCAGGAAGGAAGGAGGAGCCCGCAACAGACAAACTGCTGGTGGGCTTGAGAAAGAGGAAAGGAATGCTGCTGGAAAAAGCGAGTGTGGGCACCTGGCAAATGGCAGGCTTGGTTGATTTGAGCTGGGTTTGCCTCTTGGCTTGTTAACGCCCAGATGTCCTGTATCTTGGTCTTCATTTTCTTCAACACCGGCTCTGCTCTCGGGACACATCAGTTTTAAATCAAAGCCACCACTCCATTTCTCCTGTACCTGTCGCCACAAGTATTACAAATTTACTACTCTGTACAAGTAACCGAACTGCCCTGATCCGATGCAAAACCCAGTAACGAACTGCCAAACCGATGGACCCAACCAAACAATGATGTCTCCAGTGTAATCGTAAGTCATGACCAAGCCTTTGCTCATTCATCCCTGCGTGACGGTGCCTCGTCTGCATGCTCCGGAGAGACCCCAAGACCCATCTCCCCAACGCCGCGCTGAAACCCATCACCAAAAGCAGGAATCCCATCCGATGCGTTGACCGTTTTGTCCAGAAGGGAACCGTGTGTATACCTACCGTTGGTTGAACAATTGTCGTTGATTTGGCCTGGCCCTGGAGACTGTGCCTGCCAAGAATGACCTCTAGCGGATGGTCATATGCTTGGACATCTCGGCCTTGGCCACGGCACCGGCGCCACCGATGCTGGCGCCACCACCGGGCTTCTTCTCAAAGATCTTCCAGAACTTCAAGCTCTCGTCGGCAGCTGTGCTGTGTGTCAGTAACGGTGTGTCTGGTTAACCAAAACGAGATTCTTGCGGGAATTCTTACCGGCTGTGGCCAGCATCTGACCATCAGGGCTCAGGCAGCTGTGGAGGACTCTGCTCTCGTGGGCCGGAATCTCGACATTGCGGACGAGGGTGGGGTAGCTCCAGATGCTCAGCGAGTTGTCGGGGAAACCGCTCGAGCTGACGATCTCACGATAGTGGGGGCTCCAGCGGAGGCTGGTAACCTGGGAGCCAGTGTCGATGCTGTTGACACGCGCGCCAGACGTGGTGTTCCAGAAGTGGATGTGGCGGTCGTAGGAGCCACCTCCGGTCGCGAGCAGGTTCATGTTCCACGGGCACCACGCGAGAGCCTTGACGGCCGCCTTGTGGTTGGTTTTGGTGAACTTGGGGACAGCCAGGGACCGGGCATCCCAGATCGACACAAGGTTATCGTTGCCGCCAGTGGCAAGCTGGGCACCATCTGAGCGCCACTCCAGGCCGCAAACCTCCGAGGTGTGAGAGACGAGCTCGGCAATCTTGTGCTCCGCAATACGGACGTCGTGGTTGAAGACGAGGCCGCTCCTCGCACCGGTCGAAAGGAGGTGCTTGTTCCAGCCCATGACACCAACGCGGGTGTCGTGGCCCAGCATGCTGCGGATCTTGACGCCCTCGGCAACATCCCAAATCTGCACCTCGCCGGTGCCGAGACCCACGCCCACGTAGGCTCCGTCCCCAGACCACTTGACACTGCTGACGTATGTGTCTGCACTGGTCTCCAGGAGACAGCTCACCGAGCCCTCGTCTGCCGACCAGACGTAGACGTTGCGCTCCAGACCAATCGCAACCTGGTTGCCAGAGCTCCAGTCCAGCAGGTTGAGGTAGTAGTCGTCAATGAGGCCAGGGGCATCCAGGACACGCTCCGGCGCGGTGGCAATGCGGCGTCTGAACTGGGCCGAGCTCGCATTGGCGGGCTTCAGGGGCCGGTTGTACTGCTGGCGCAAGTCGATGGGCTTGGAGGACTCTGGGGGCGCCGGCTTGAACTGAAGGATGCGCGTGTTGAGGTTGACACCGCAAGCGTCGGCAAGCGACTCCTGGTAGGCAACCGTGTTGGGAGATGGCCGCGAGTACGAGGCCGGCTCCTCGTCATCAATGTGGAGGCCCTCGAGAGCAGCGATGGCATCGTCAGCAGCAGACGACAAGACCGACGAAGCCTCGCCATGACCGCTCCTGGGGCGCGTCTTCTCCCGCATCCTGAGCTTTCCAGAGCCGGCATTGGCAATTGCCGAGCTCGCGGTGCGGTTGGGGATAAAGCGATCCGCGTTGTAGGAAATGGTGGTCTTGCTCGTCTTCTTCCTGACGGCCGTTGCCTTCTTGGCCTTGTTGCTAGGAGGCGTCTTGATATGGGCGCCAGTGCCGGTGAGAGTAAAGTCTGACACGCCGAGCTCAAGGGCCTTCCGCGGGGTTGACACAACCCGAGCGATGTTGGACTTGGGCGTGTCGCGGAGGCTCTTGGAGGGCTTGGCGAAATGGGCAGCGAGATTGCCACCGTAGACCGACTTGGACGGGATCCGGTGCCCGTCTGACTTCTCTGGGGTAAATGGCGACGAGTTGATGTTCACGGCAGCGGTACGCTGACGAGGTGAAGGGGTAAGGGGCATCCGCCCGCCGGCGGTGCGGGTGGAGAAGAGCCCAGCATGGGACTTGAGAGGTGTTGATACTGATGCTGTAGCCATGTTGGTGACTGTGCTGTTGCAGTATCAATAGGTAACTGTGATAGCGAAGAGGCAGCCTTCACCAAGACGGCGGTAGAAGGTGCGCGGGGTTTCGTAGGGACCTGACAAGCAGGGCGAAGAGAGAAGCTGGAAGGTGTGTTGGTTTGCGGAGTAACCAGGTGAAACCTTGTTGGAGCAAGCTGATACAGAGTGAACTGTCGAGCGAGCTGGCTGTGTGTGAAGTAATGAAAGCGGAATGGAGAGAGGGAGGAACGAGAGGCGTAGGAGGACGGAGCTGTCGCCCTTATATAGGCTGTTTACTTTCGTGTTGGCTGGGCAACGACCTCGAAATCACCCAGGTTGGGCGCGCCCCACCTTCTGTAGGGCGCGAAATTTCCACACCCGACCATGCACGCGGCGGGTTTAGTGTGCAGAGGCACTTCCCGCGCAGTGGGTGGCAGATGCAGCTAGCGTCTCACAACCCCTGCCGCGCCGAATCCTGTGGAGCCCCGGGCGGAATGGGATCGACCACTCCTCCACGTTCCGTCCTCCACCACCAGCAAACGGTCATCGATCCACACAGTTTTTGGCCATCGGCATCGGTGCTCGCACATGCGTTCCTGTACTCTGTATTCCTCAAACACCACCACCACGTGCAGGGACGAAACAAGGAGATCACCCATCACCCATCATATTGACGGGGCCGTCGTCACCCTCCCCTCGGTCCCATCCGGGTGATTGTCACCCGGTAGCAGCCTTGCCTACACAGCTGTTGCGTCGCGTTGCGCACCCGCACCCGCACCCGCACCCGCACCCGAACCCGTTCGCAGCCATGGCGCAACAACAACAGCAACAGCAACACCCCGCGACTCCCGTCGCAGGCCCCTCCATCTTCGGCGGACCCGGCCAAGGCCAACTTACTGCCGCCGTCACACCGCACCCTTCGGTGTCTTCATTCGCATCCACTATGACCCCCGTCTCAGCCGGGTCCTCCAACAACACCTACATCATGCCAAACTCGCCGCTCAAGAACCGCGCCCCCATGGACGGCTACCGCCCGAAAGTAACGCGCACTCTCGGTCAGCGGCCCGCTTGCCTCGTCAATGCCTCGGTGACATACTGCGGGAACAACCAAATCTACGCCTTTGGCGGCTTCGATCAGTATACCGACGAGGTCTACAACCATGTACTGCGCTTGGACTTGGTCAGCCATCAATGGACCCTCGTCGACAACTACGGCGACATCCCCGGGGTTCGGATGGGTATGCTTCTCTTGTTCTGAATCAAGTTGTACCCTCTATCTGACAGCCTGCCACTCGATAGGACACACAGCAACGCTGTACAGGGGCGACAAGCTCTTGGTTTTTGGTGGTGAGAACGAGCACCGGACCTATCTTTCCGACCTAATAATCTTCGACCTCAAGACGGCGCATTGGACACAGCCATCGGTGACGGGGCCGATTCCCAAGGGTCGCGCTAGACATGCTGCCGTTTTGCACGAGGACAAGCTCTTCATCGTCGGCGGCATCACCGGTCACGACAACTATGTGTTGGACGACATATGCTACCTGGACCTGAAGACCTTTACCTGGTCGAGGTCGTGGCGCTTTGTTGGCCGGTTCGACCACTCGGCGTATATCTGGGGCGAGAGGGTATGGGTGTTCGGCGGACTCAGTGAAGACATGGACAAGGTTAGCGACCTGTGGTGGCTGGATCTCAAGGGGAGCCCGGCATTTGAATCACCTCCGCAAATCGGCTCTCTCGACCGCTCGGGGTTGACCAGAAGCGCCACATCACCCCGGCCGTCCCACCAAGCATCCCAGTCCCCGGTTGTGGGGTCATCGGGATATGCGGCCAACTCCAGGACGCCCCAAGTCAACACCCCATCTTTCCACCTCAAGGCCTATGCGCCTCCTGCCCCGGGGGCAATCTCTGCGCTGAAGTTTGTGAGCGGCACCAACGTTCCCTCTCAAATGCAGGGCATCCACTTCCACGTCTACTCCTCCGGAACCCTTCTCGACTTCGTGACACCGGCAGCAACCATCACATCCAAGGAATGCTCACTTTCCGCGCTAGATCTGGGCGCCCTCAGATGGCAGAAGCTCGCTGAGGGACGCGAGATTTTCAAGCCCGGTTACCGGTGGCATTACTGCACCATGAATGAAGATGGCACAAAGGTATGGCTGTTGGGCTGCCCAACAGAGGGTGGTGCAATCGACCTCGGTGCCAATGGCCTCGAGGAGTATCTCTCTGATATCATGGAGATTGACCTACGCCGATATGGCTTCTTGGGCAGCAACCTGGGATCCGAAACACGGACTGACTTGGTGCGCCCCTCGCTGCGAACGCGCAACGTGGAGCCACCCTCAAAAGGACTTGGAGCAGATCTTGCAAGGCTTTTCAACCAACCCCCCGAGACTGGGAGTGGCACAGATTTTGTAGTCACTGCTCTCTCCCGTAACTACGACGAAGACGAGATTATGGGCTCCGCGCTCATGCACGCTGGCGAGTCGGACGAGAGCAGTCAGACGTGGCTGGCACCGGACGCCCCGACCTCTCCCCCCATCCACGTCCACCGGCTCATTCTGCAGGCTCGCTGGCCGCACTTTGCGCGTCTGTGGGCGAGCCAGATGGCCGAGTTCCACACCAAGAAGATGCATATCCCCGAGCCCTACAGCGTCGTCAAAGCCTTCCTGTACTACCTCTACACCGACCGCATCGACCCGACCGACGAAGATGCCGACAACGCCATGGCCGACCTCGCCGACGTGGCCGGCCTGCTCGTCATGTCCAACATCTACAACATCCCGCATCTCCGGCTGCTGTGCGTTAACCGTTTGAGCAAGGAGCTCGACGTCGACCACGCGTGCATCATCTGGTACTGCGCCGGCCTGGCCAACGAGGAGTGGCTGCGCAAGCGCGCCGCGTGTTTCTGCATGACGCACTGGGGCCGCGTCGTCCGCACCGTCGGCTTCCAGCGGCTTCCGCGCAGCGCGCTGGTGGAGCTATCGCAGGAGGTCGACATGGAAGGCCGCGTCGTCGGCGGCGACGAGCTTGACATGATTGTCGGGATGGATGGCCGTTTCAGCGACGGCGCGTCGGCCACCTCACGCCGTAAGGAGAGCGTGAGCAGCAATCAGACGCAGATGCTTGAGACGGAGGACGACGACGAGGATGACGGTATGGAAATGTCCTAGATTGGCATTCGAGCGAGGAGGAAGGGTGGTGGGCAGCGTGAACGAGTTGCTTGGTAAATATGCGGGTCAAGGGCCTTCCCATCCTTTCTTCTTTTGGGTCGGCAGAAAATCGTGCAAATGTTGTTTGGATTGAAGAAGCGAAGGAGTGTTTTGACTGGGACAAGGGAATACCCAGACCCGTCACATTTTGGAGGACGGGAAGCGGGAAAGCATTCTGTTTTGGGTGGACAACTAACTCTCTGTATCTACACATTTCTTCCAACGGGTTACACAGCAGGGGCATCATGTCGCGTTAGGTCCAGGGCATTGGGAGGCGTCAGGCTGCAAGCCGTGCTTTTTATGAGGAGAAACACGTTACATCCATCCACTACCTTGACTTGACCCAGGCCCCTGTCCACTGCACACACAGGGCGCAACCACCTCGCGGATGGCATCCTCAAACAGCCGACTGCAAAATGATGGAACCCGTACTTTACACCATTGAGGAGCGAGCTATCTCAAGCATCTATAACGTGTAACAAGCAAAAAGAGCGCAATACTTTTCCCCTCCCCGCTGAGACGCCGTAAACTCAGAAGCTAGCTGACCGCCGCAAATCGTATGCGCCCCATCCCCCATATTTTTCAGTTTTGACCTATCCCTCCCTCACTTTTTCAGCCGCCCGTAAATCCCATTGTACAACAAAAACCATACTCGAACCGTCGATACTTCGCCGCACATGGAAAGATATCGCAGTCCCAAACAGAAACAAGACAAGCCCCCCATTTGCCAAGCAGAATGCCAGCCAAACGCTGTTGACGCTTCTCGTCAACAACTCAAAGAAAAACAAGATTAGTGATTAGCAGTGTAAAGAAAGCAGCCAAATACTCCCCGTCGGCCTCTTGTGGTTGGTTGATGACGCCAACCTGTCCTCACAGCCCTCCCACAACAGCTGGCCTCCCTTTTCTCCTCATGATCCATCCACCCACCCGTCCGATGTCTAGTGTCGTGTCGTCATTCTTCTCTAAACCCTGTCGCAATCTCCTCTACTGTCGTCTTGGGGTTTGGATGGGAGGACGAGGTGCCCATTGTTTCCGATCCGCACTGGTTCCCAGAGGGGTTTCGTTTGTCTGGAGACTCAAGCTTGAAAGACATGCTAGAGAACCATTTTGTAACCTTTCTCTTTTTTTTCTTGCTTTTTCCGTTGGCGCCAATGTTTCTGGAGCCGAGTCCGAACCACCGAGGGGTATCAGTCTGAACTCCTACTCTATGTGGGGGTATCTCTGGACGTGGCGACTCAGTCCAACCAACGCCGCGCGCTGTAGTGATGCACCAAATACTGAAGCCCAATCGATAAAACGCCGAGCTATATGCTGGAAATGCAGATTCCGAGCCCCGAGTGACGAAGGAGTTGGGCCTTTATCTTTGTTTTCTTTTTGTTTTTTAGTGGGATGGACACATTCCTGTGACGTCGAGCCTTTTCGCAAGCCGGCCGCCCAGACGTCCCTCGCTGATGCCGGCGTGCCATTGTCGACATGGAGACTAGGAACCGACGTCTTAGAGCATCGTGTCTTCGTTGATGTTGGGCAAGCCTTGCTGAAGCGCGAGGAAGGTAGCTGGATTCTGCATCATCGACGACAGGAGGGTCTGGTGCTGAGCCCTGAGATCCGGATCGCACATGGGCGAATGCTGCTTGTGCTAGATGGGGGTCAGCTCAATATTTCCCGTGCCTAACTGATCTCCAGGTGACACTTACGTATTTGAGCCCATTCAGATTCTTGTAGCGCTTGCCACAAACTTCGCACTTGAAGGGCTTCTCCTTCTCCATACCGAGCGTCCCGGGATAGGGAGCGCTGGTTTCCGGGTTGACAATGGAGAATGTACCATCACCATTCTCGTGCAGCTGCTGTGTTGAATGCCCGTGGGTTTTGTGATACCTGGTGACAAGGGTCAGCAAAGCCGGCACACAATGAGGCGGGAGCGCGCGCCAATCAAAGAATCGACATACTTCAGACCGTTCTGGTTTTTATACGCCTTTTCACAGCCAATGACGGGACACCTGAAGGGCTTGTGCTCTTCAGCAGGTGGCATCATCAACGCTGTCATCTGTTGAAGAATGAGGGCGGGGTCCGTTCCAGCCGGGAACTGGCTCAAGTCGAGGTTCATAGCCTGCAGATGCTGCTGCAGCTGCTGTTGCATCTGGAGTTGCTGGTCGAGAGCTCGCTGTTGGCTGGTCATCTGGGTTGTCCCCCCGGGGCTGTAGAGACGCTTGGCGGGGTCATCGATGGTGCCCAGGGCGCCAAACGCCAGCCCCCCGAGCTGGGCACCGCCCAAGTTCATGTTGCCCAGGTTCATCTTCATGGGCATGCCCGGGAGATCTTCGTCCTCATCACCATTGGCATCCTGCCCAAACTGCTGGCCCCGCTGCGGCAGTCCTTGCTGGGTTGTCAGAGTCGGTGTGTTGACTGAAGAGACGGTCGGGTTGTTCTGGAACCCGAAGCTGACAGCAGCAGGCGTTGGAGGCTGTGAGGTGCGAAGAGCTTGGTGAGGGAGACCGGAGCTGTTCAGATGCAGTTGCGGCCGCTGCTGTTGACCGAAGAGCTGGCGAGTTTGCTGGATGGTTCGCGTGTTGTCGTCCATGTCCATTGGCCCGACCGTCTCGTCCAACTCCATGTCGCCGACGGCATCCATCTCATCATTCATGTGGGACAGCGGGTTGACCTTCAGGGAGGACGCCGTTGTTTGGTGTTGCTGTCGCATCATCTGGCCGATCCCACCGACGCCCATGCCTGGCCCGACCTGCCGCTGCTGTGGAAACCCATGCAGCGCTTGCGCAGGTTGCTGTGGTCTACCCGTAGACGGCGCGACTGACCCGGCGCGGCTGGCAGGGCCGCGAGAGTTCGCTTGGTTCCCGCCGAAGGCGTCCCTCGAGGCGGCAGGCGTCGTTGTCGGGTGGTGGTGTTCCTCATAATGTTGGAGGAGATCGTGCAGTGTCGGCCACGTTCTGTCACAGCAAAAGAAGTCGCGCATGAAGCTAGCCTCTAATCTCGGAATGTACGAAGACGAGTGGAATGACGACGATTGGTTATTGATGTACGGCGAAGTCCCCGTCATCATCATGCTATGGCACGACCCATTAGTTCCGGGCCCGGGAAGAACGGAAGTGGGTAATTCGGTAGCCACCGCCGGGCGGCGCGGAAATCGCAAAAGGCAACATTGCCAGCCGAGACACCAGGGAGTCGCGGCTCGAGTGCGCCTGAGACAGAGCCGGGCGGGGTGTTTGAAGGGAGATGTAGAGGCAAAGACAAGGGACGGACTTACTCTTCGCGAATGAAGCTGCCAACTGAAATACCGCCCCAGCTCATGCCACCCATCAGGCTACCCGCCAGACTTTCGCGCCGGGCGCGGTTCGCATGGTCGCGATTGGGGTTGGCCATGGAGATGGGCTTTGCGCCGGCGCTGACGAACGAGTCCTGGCGGCTGCGGCCGGCGGCCGAGCCAAAGTCGGGGCCGGTCGTCATGTTGACGGCGTCGAGGTCGAGATCAAGGTCGAGGTCGATTTCGGTATCAAGTGCGGCGGCGCTGTTGACGGCGCGACGGTTTGTGCAAGAAAAGTGGTCGAGGATGTCGTCGGCGACGATGGCAGGAGGCAAGGCGGATGCTGGGTATTTTTGGCCCGAGGGCGCGAAGGCGATCGGTTGGGAGGGGACCGGGTCGGGGAAGCTGGAGAGACCCGTCGCAGTCGAGCTGGGAGTCGCCGGTTGGGGGATCGGGGACGGCGAGCGCGGCGAGTGGTTGAGAGGGGAAGGCGAATCAGCAGTCGCAGGCGACGTGTGGTTACAGCCCGAGTTCTTATTTCGAGTGGCCCCAGTGGGCTCCGCCGGTTCGGGGCTCGCTCTCGAATTAAACCACTGGGTCAAGGACCGCATGGCGACGAGGGCCAATGTGGATAACGCTGCCTAGCCTCGGATGCGGATGGGGACCTGACAGTGCCAGCGGCAGAAGCGACGGGGGTCCTGGGCTCAGTGGGCTGCCACACTAGCGCCCAATCGAATCGAGGCAGGCGAGGGTCGGGTTCGCCGCTCGGGGGAGCTGCACGCGGCAGACAGCAGACAAATGGATACGGGGTGCGATGCGATGCGATGCGAAATACAAATACACCGAGCCCGTGAGGAGTGGGCTGCGACAGGCACGAGGAGGGGAGAGGAGAGGAGAGGAGAGGGAAAACGAGATCATCGAACAACCGGACGAGGGCTCAAGAACGAGGCCCGTTGTTGCCGCTCCCGAGTTCCGCTTCACAGTTTCGCCCAAACTGGAAGATGACCTTGTGCCGGGCTTGGACAGCAGGGACAGGGCCCGTGGGGTGCGCTGTGGTGGCAGCGGTGCGGTGACCGGATCCGCTGGGACGGAAGGTTCGACCAGGGGATGCGGTGTAAGTGGTTGTGGACCCGCGGCCTGGGAAATGGGAAATGACTAATTCGCCCCCAAACCTGCGACGGACGGGAAAACTAAAAGAGAAGAGCCCTCTCGAGCCCTCTCGAAGGCGGTGTCGTCGTCGTCGGGGCGAAGCTCGTCGCCCTTCGGTGCGCACGATGCACACGATTCCCCGCGATGAATATGTGTCGCTGCCAATGTCGCCAGTGTTGTCTGAGGGCTGGGGAGTGAGGTGACGGATGGGCCGTGAGAGGCTGTCTTGCTGTGCTGCAGTCAAGTGACGGAGGCCCAAGGCACCATGCAGCGCGGGGTCGTGGGGGGCACTTGTTGGAGAAGTCGTCTTGAGGCCCGGACAGCTGCCCTGGGTGAAACAAACACTGGAAGCACCGCCGTTCCCGTCGTTGGGGAGAGGAGCGGACGACGACTAGGTGATAAGGCACGCAGGAGGAGGGGGCAGCAAGATATATTACGACATCGACGGGCGTTTCAACAACGCTGGCCGAGGCGACTTGGTAACCTTCGTATGTAATCCCTCACTTCCAGCGTACCTGCCGGCGAGTTTGATCGGATCGCTGATGACATGGACCAGTGATCATCGCAGGACCAGGCGCGCTAACGCGGCGTGAGCTCCCACATGCTATCCGCCTGCTTCCCCCACCACCACCCATCCTGGGCCATACCGCCAACTTCTCGGGTCTTGCTTATTAGCGCGAAGTGCCTACCAGATTCGAGCAACTATCGCTCGTCCCTCGCCCCTGCTGCGGGTGGCTGCGTGTGCAGGCTGAGACAGGACAAACGGAGATTCGGCAATGGAGTGGTTTGGACCAACGAAAGGTTTCGGGCATGTGGCTGCCTGCGAGGCGTGTCCGCACTGTCCCAGAGACCTGGGATCTTGGCTTGCTCGGTCCGCATGTGGACTCGTTCTCAGCCAAGGCACCATGGCATTTGTTTGCATGTGCACCGTGCTCAAACCCCATACACTTACACCCGCATGTCTCGTCTGAGTCGTCCAATCTTTTTGCCCTGTTTGAGATCTCTTGGGAACCTGCGCAGGTTTTGCTGCTCCTTGACCTTGTTTGGAGCTGATTCGAAAGCTAGGCTGCTGTTCTCCACATACCTTAGGTACTCTGCACCTCAATTAACTGCAGATTCCCCATACGCAGTAGCCCCATCCGCGCCGCCACAGGCAGGACGTGTTGCCATGGTGCGTACGGAATACGTACTCTCGAGGTACTTCCCCAACCCGGCGTGGCGCCGCGAGCAGGCCCCGTTGCCCCAAGTCCGGAGAATCCGTCTCGTGTTGGTCGTTGACATGCAAGTGCCCCTCACACCCATGGTTCACTTCACGGCCCGACAGCGCCACATTTGGACGAGGATCGAGGCGACTGCCTTCTGCCCAGCTGCCCCAACGCGCCCAGATGCCTCAAGCGGCAATGAAACCGCAGTTCGACATGGGCTCGTTGGGTCATTCCAACTGACACGCTGTGGCATACACAGTGGCTCAGAGTGGCCGAGCGTGGGTGTCGAGACTGCGATTGTGTGGACTTGGCGCCGCTGCACTGACTCGGGATCTGAGACACTGACGGGGGTGGCCCGCCCAGTATCTAAATACAATGGAGACGATGTACAGTCTCGGAGCCCACTGAGCCCACTCATCAGTGCTGCCTTCAATCATTTCCGAATTCAGAACATGGACGTATCAGGGATGTTCTCTGTACTGGACACCTTTTGTACCACAGCACGAAGGGGTGCTGGTCCTCGATAATGGCAACTTCGTTCTGTTACCAACCTTGGGCCATGGAGACTCAGGTACCACAGTAGTGAAATATCCGGTCAATTTCGTCGACCCTCAATTCAGCAGAGGGAAGTGGGTTGCGCCCGGCTGTCAGCGACTGGATCAAACGGTATTTGAGCGTAACGTTATTGCCACGTGCGATGAACCCTGACCTTTCCTAAAACGCAGTCAGAGCCCCACATCGCGCAGTCGCCAGGAACACAACCTCAAGCAATGGTCCCGGCAATCCCTTCCAAGCGAGAGCGAGTGGCTTTCCCGATTCTCCGCCTCCTCCAGCGGCCAGATCCCACCACTCCCCGATCGTGACCTCAGAGAGGGGATGCGTCTGATGAACGGTTCGTTTCTCTTGCTTGGCTGAGCTTGGCCACTGGTCCAGGGGGGAGATCGGCGGGAGATGGACGCCCCGAGACACCCTGATTCGCCCCCCTTTTTCAGAGGATGCCCCAATCCAGTAACCGGTGAGTTTGTGACTGGGCGGCAGGGTTGAATGTCGTCAGCATCTCGCATCGTCTTTGCCGTCTTCGGTAACTGAGTGCGCCGCAGCGATCCCCTGCGCTATACACGTGTACCCGGCTGCAGGTCCTCTCGGCGGGTGCCCTGTCGCTTACACCTATCATGGCATCACGCAGATTCAGAGCTAAGGACGCCTTTCCCGTCGTCCCCGCCGTCGAACTGCCAACTCGAACAATCAGGTTGCAGGCATTGAACTTGGCATAGGTTTCTCATGTTTCTCATGGCAAGGCGACAGCCCTGCCGTAAGGGGGTACTCGCGAGTGTCCCATCGGAACCAAATCTGCGCGGCGCTTTTGCAGGCGGTGATTGCAGGCCATAGCATCCCTCTCTCCAATTCCTGCCGCTGCTGCTGGCGGGATAATTAATTAGTCTACACTCACTTCCTCCTGTGATATGTCCATCTCCGTTGGATCTGCCTTCTCATCCATGCTCGCCGGGACGCTTGTCCCGAGGGCAGTGGACCCCGGTTTACTTGGCAGCAAATCTGGATCGGACGGAGCCCTTCCAGAATTCCAGAAGTGTTCTGGGCGTCCCGAGCGGGACTTCCATCATGAGCCATAGCGGCCCGCTGCGTGGGCGGTGCAGGGAAGCCGCCAGTGCCTCAGTCAAAAAGCCGCCTCGATCGGGTCGCGTTTGATCACTCCCCGCCCTGGTTCTTCCCGTCCGCAGACTGTGAACATGAGGCTGTCACGATACAGCCGAAGGCGCAGTGGCGGGGACCCGAATTGAGCGCGTTTTGGGTTCACTTGAGATTCGCGCCCTTTCTTCTGCTGTGGTACCACTTGACTCTGGACCCTGTTCAAGGTCGCTCATGGTCAGGAACGAGCACCTGAACCTTCACATTGTGAGGACCAGCCTGAAACCACTATGTGGCCAGTTATGTCGCCACACCCCACCAAGCCCCGATTCCTGCGACTCGTCTCTACTGAGTATGGTTCTTTCTGACTCTAAGCCAGCGGGTCATCCCGTGACATAGGCGGTCTCGAGGCGGTGTGTGTTTCCGGTGTTTCTGCCCATGGCGAACCGGCACGGTCCAGGGGCGTCGCAGCTGGCCGGGTTTCGCCGACCGGCCGGACCATCGGCACCGGAAGAAGAGGCCGGAGCCGCCCCGAATGTTTGGATGGGGTGGCTTCCGATTAATAAACGCAAAACTTGACAAATCCTAACTGCTCGGCCTCACTTGCACGTTGCAGTCATCTGGGGCAATCCTGCCCTCCCACCCGACTTCCGCAGACCACCGACTCCGGAAGCATCCGGCCCGGGGGAAAACGGGACTTCTTGGGAGCAGGAGTCAGGCATTGTCAGGCAACCCCAGGGTTTTCATGAGTAATCCGTAGGGCTCGGCGTCTGGCCGGCTTCTCCACAACCGCGATGGGCGGGCGCCCCCAACCCAAACCCCGAAGCGCAAGGGTCCTGGCCCGTGCTCACCGACACCCGGGGAAGACTCGGAATTGGCCTCATCGCGATGCGCTGACATCACCATCTCCTCGGGGCGAAACCTGCAACGATTGATACTTAAAAGCCTTGCTGTCGTGCCTGACTGGGGGAGCGTAGAGAAAGCCACCCAGTCCCTGATTCCCATAACCCTCGGCTTACGCGTAAACCGCGCAGCGCATTTACCTTCTTCACTATTATTCTTGCATCCAAGTATCGACAGCGAGGTATCACCTGTCATCGGCTCCACAGGAACCCATCCCCAGGACCCAATTTTCCACATCCCTTGTCTCGGGCCGCAGCCTTGAATCATCATACGATAAATTCTCGCACCACCACAGCCCACGCCGCACACGAACAAAAGGCAAACGAGGGGACAGATCCAACACTCTCCAGTTTCCCCAGCTTGGTTGTTGTGCCACAGTAGCCCATCCCGTCTCGCCCCAATCGACAGCCGCAGCAGCACACACACCCCTCCTTCCCTTCCCACCCCCCGCCAACGCCAACATGAAGGTCATCAGCAAGGAAGAGGAGCAAGAGCACTACGGTGTTGTCGTCCGCGGCGGTCTCATCGGCGGGAGCGTGGGTCTTGCGCTCGGCCTGGCTGGCGTCCTCGGCGCCTCGAAGCGGTACCCGGCCTTCCGACAGCTCACCCTCCCGTTCCGCTCGTTCCTGGTGACGTCGACCGGCACGTTTGGCGCCATCGTCATCGCCGAGAGGTATAGCATCAACTACCAACGCTCGCACGATGAGATGAACAACTACATCGAGGCGAAGCACCGCGCCGCCGAGGACGCCCTCCGCGCCCACAAGTCCGAGTACCAGCGCCTCATGGACTGGGGCCGCGAGAACCGCTACAGCATCGTCTTCACGAGCTGGATCGCCGCCATGGGCCTCGCGCTGGCCATGGTCGGCCGGAACAAGTACATCAGCACCAGCCAGAAGCTCGTGCAAGCCCGTGTCTACGCCCAGGGTCTCACGCTGGCCGTGCTGATCGCCACGGCGGCCTTTGAGACGGCCGACGCCAAGGCCGGCAAGGGCCGCTGGGAGACCATCATGGTCGTCGACCCCAACGACCCGACCCACAAGCACCTGATCGAGAAGAAGGTCCACAAGGAGGACTACGAGGGTCAAGATCTGTGGAAGCGTACGTTGTTCCCCCCCCCTGCTCCCTCATCGCTAGCCCCTGACGTCGACACTGACTTGAACTTCACAGAGATGGTTGAGGCCGAGGAGAAGCGCTTGGCAGAGCAAAAGAAGCAGCGGGAAGCAGTCGCAAAGAGCGACGAGGCCAAGGCCGCTGCCCACTAAACTCAAGCCCCTTTGCTGGGCACGTGAGCTTGTTGAGGTTTCCTTCAACTCTCACCGATTTCCATAATTCATAATCTCTCCTCCTGGGCATTGGACGGCGTTTTGGTTGGGTTAGCGGATAGTGGCCTGTAAATTGTCTGGCATCGGCGTCTGGGGTTCTCCGTTGCTCTGTTGTATGACTATGGTGGTGTCATTGGTTCCATCAAAACGGGGCGGGGCGTGGTGAAG
>Ga0247823_10000335_pt1 | contig 41134 bp, 34 predicted proteins | sample 13C_PalmiticAcid_2_FD_192426 | JGI IMG/M metagenome (GOLD analysis project Ga0247823, IMG submission 192426) | Soil microbial communities from agricultural site in Penn Yan, New York, United States - 13C_PalmiticAcid_Day30 | ecosystem: Environmental > Terrestrial > Soil > Agricultural land... | reverse complement strand
GGCCCTGCACCGTCACCATGACCGAATCGGACGAGGCCATGAACGGCCCTTCCTTGAAACCGAACTGGCCGACGGGAAAGCCCGGCATGTTGTGCAGCGCGTACACCGCGTCGCACGGGAAACGCTCGAACAGGCCTTCTTCGACCATGCGGCGGGCGCCGCCCAGGCCTTCTTCGGCCGGCTGGAAGATCAGGTTCAGGGTGCCGTCGAAGCCCCCTTCCTGTGCCAGGCAGCGCGCGGCGGCGAGCAGGATGGCGGTGTGGCCGTCATGGCCGCAGGCGTGCATCTTGCCGGCCACGGTGCTCGCGTAGGGCAGCCCCGTGGTTTCCTGGATGGGCAGCGCGTCCATGTCGGCGCGGATGCCCAGGCGGCGCGTGCCCTGCCCCCGGCGCAGCGTGCCCACCACACCGGTGCCGGCCAAGCCCCGGTGCACCTCGTAGCCCCACTCGGCCAGGCGGGCGGCCACGAGGTCGCTGGTGGCGAACTCTTCGTAGGCGAGTTCGGGGTGGGCGTGGATCTGGTGCCGCAGGGCCACCATCTCGGCGGCGGTCTCGCGCACGGCGGGCAGCACTTGGTGAATGGCGGCAGCGTTGTCGATGCAGAAGCTCATGCCGGCGAGTCTATGAACCGCCCCCCGCGCGGGGTAGACAGGTCAAACTGCTCGACGCTCGCCGCTGCCTGTCGTGGACATAATGCCGTCATATGAAAGTGCACCAGCTCCGCTACCTCGCGACGGTGGCCGCCGAAGGCAGCATCCGCGCGGCGGCGCGCTCGCTGGGGCTGAGCCAGGCCACGGTGACGCAGGGGCTGCGCGAGCTGGAGACGCACGCCGAGATCGCGCTGCTCGCGCGGCACGGGCACGGCATCGCCCTCACACCGGCGGGCCAGGAGCTGCTGGTCCACGCCCAGCGCGTGACGGCCCAGCTGCGCGAGGCCGAGGAGGCGCTGGCGCGCCACCGCGACTCGGGCGCCACGCAGCGGCTGTCGGTGGGTGTGACGCCCTGGGTCGCGCAGACGCTGCTCGCGCGCGTGGTGCCCGCCTTCCGGGCGGCCCTGCCGCACGTGCAGCTCGAATTCTTCGACGGCCTGTCCGCCCTGGCCTACCCCAAGCTGCGCGAAGGCAGCCTGGACCTCATGATCGGGCGCATCGCCCCCGACGACGCGATGCAGGGCCTGCAGGCCATGCCCCTGTTCAGCTACGACATGACGGTGGTGGCGCGCCTGGGCCACCCGCGCAGCGCCGCGCGCTCGCTGGCCGAGCTGCTCGAGGACGACTGGATCCTCAACTTCGCGCCGATCGAGCGCGCGATGATCCTGGACAACCTGTTCGGGCAGCACGGTATCGAGCCGCCGCGCCAGCGCATCCACCTGGCGCACTCGGCCTCGCTCATGCTCACGCTGGTGCAGCAGACCGACATGCTCAGCTTCTGCCCCTGGCCGCTGGTGGAAACCGCCAGCCTGCGCGACCGCCTGGTGGCCCTGCCCTTGCGCGAGCGCTTCCGCTCCCACCTGGTGGGCGTGGTGCGCCGCGCGCAGGAAACACCCTCGCCCGCGGCGCGCAGCTTCATCGCGCTGTTCCTCGACGCGATGCGCCACTGGGCGGCCTCTCCCGACCACCCCGAGTGGCGCCACGTGCTGCGCTCGGTCGAATTGATCGACCCCGGCGCCACCCCGGACGCCTGACCTCAGGCCGCCGGTTCGGGGGCGATCTCGTGCTTCGCCATCAGCTCCAGGCTGCGGCACAGGGCCGAGTGGTCCAGCCCGGCCATGCCGTGGGCGGCGCAGCTCTGCATCAGCTGGGCCGCGCTCGCGGTGTGCGGCAGGCTCAGGCCCAGTTCCTTCGCGCCCTGCAGCGCGAGGTTCAGGTCCTTCTGGTGCAGCTCGATGCGAAAACCCGGGTTGAAGGTGCGCTTGACCATGCGCTCGCCATGCACCTCGAGGATGCGGCTGGCCGCGAAGCCGCCCATGAGCGCCTGGCGCACCTTGGCCGGGTCGGCGCCGGCCTTGCTCGCGAACAGCAGGGCCTCGGCCACGGCCTCGATGTTGAGCGCCACGATGATCTGGTTGGCCACCTTGGTGGTCTGACCGTCGCCGTTGCCGCCCACCAGGGTGATGTTCTTGCCCATGGCGGCAAACAGCGGCTGGGCGCGGTCGAACGCGGCCTGCGGGCCACCCACCATGATGGTCAGGCTCGCGGCCTTGGCGCCCACCTCGCCGCCGCTGACCGGCGCGTCCAGGTAATCGCAACCCAGCGCGTTGATCTTCTGCGCGAAGGCCTTGGTCGCCATGGGGCTGATGGAGCTCATGTCGATCACCAGCTTGCCCGGGCTCAGGCCTTTGGCCAGGCCGGTCTCGCCGAACAGCACGTCGTCCACATGCGGCGTGTCGGGCACCATGGTGATCACGATGTCGGCGCGCCGCGCCACCTCGGTGGCGTTGGTGCACACGGTGGCGCCGGCTTCCGCGAAGGCCGCCGGGATCTTGCCGCGGCTGGCCACGAACAGCGCATGCCCGGCCTTGAGCAGGTTGAGGGCCATGGGCGCGCCCATGATGCCCAGGCCGACGAAGCCGACCTTGAGTCCGTCCTTGGTCATGCCGGTTCTCCTTGCAGTTCGAGCGTCTGGCCGTGCGTGGCCACCCACGAGAGGCCTTTGTCCGTGCCGCCGGGGCCGGGGTCGCGCGGCTTGTATTCGCAGCCGATCTGGCCGGTGTAGCCCAGGTCGTCGATGGCGTCGAACAGGTAGCGGTAGTTGATTTCGCCGGTGCCCGGCTCGTGGCGGCCGGGCGTGTCGGCCAGCTGCATGTGGGCGATGCGCGGCAGCAGGTCCTTGATGGTGCTGGTGAGCTCGCCCTCCATGCGCTGCGCGTGGTAGATGTCGTACTGCAGGAAGAGGTTGTCCGAGCCGACCTCGTCCATCAGGGCGATCGCCTGGCGCGGGCGGTTCACGAAGAAGCCGGGGATGTCGAAATGGTTGATGGGTTCGAGCAGCAGGCGCACCCCTTGCTGCTTCGCGGCCTCGGCGGCGAAGCGCAGGTTGCCCACCAGCGTGGCCTGCGCCTGCGCGGTGCCCGTGCCCTTGGGCGGAATGCCGGCCATGCAGTGCAGGTTCGGCGCGCCCAGTGCGGTGGCGTACTGCAGGGCGCGCGCCACGTTGGCGCGGAACTCGTCCTCGTGGCCGGGCCAACAGGCCTTGCCGCGTTCGCCAGCGGCCCAGTCGCCCGCCGGCATGTTGTGCAGCACCAGTTGCAGCTGGTGCTCGGTCAGGCGCTGCCTGATCTCGTCGGGCTGGAAGTCGTAGGGGAACAGGAACTCCACCGACTTGAAGCCCGCGCGCGCGGCGGCGGCGAAGCGGTCAAGAAAGGGCAGCTCGTTCCAGAGCATGGAGAGGTTGGCGGCAAAGGTCGGCATGGGAGGTGTCCTTGTCTCTGTTCTCGGGTTCAGTCCAGCAGGCCCACCGTCTCCAGGCCTTGCGGGGCGCGGCAGTCGATGGCCTCGAATTCGTTGATCTTGTCGATCTCGGTGCCCATGGCGATGTTGGTGACGCGTTCCAGTATGCATTCCACCACCACCGGCACGCGGTGCAACGCGGCGAGTTGCTGCGCTTCGCGCAAGGCGCCCTGCAGCTTCTCGGGGTCGGTCACGCGCAGGGCCTTGCAGCCCAGGCCCTCGACCACGGCGACGTGGTCCACACCGTAGCCGCGCAGCTCGCCCGCGCCCTCGTCCAGGTTCTGGTTGTCGAAGGCCAGTTGCACGCAGTAGTCCATGTCGAAGCCGCGCTGGCTCTGGCGGATCAGGCCGAGGTAGGAGTTGTTCACCAGCACGTGCACGTACGGCAGGCGGAACTGCGCGCCCACCGCGAGCTCCTCGATCAGGAACTGGAAGTCGTAGTCGCCCGAGAGCGCGACCACGTTCTTCGTCGGGTCGGACGCCACCACGCCGAGCGCGGCCGGCATGGTCCAGCCCAGCGGGCCGGCCTGGCCGCAGTTGATCCACTGGCGCGGGCCGTAGACGTGCAGGAACTGCGCACCCGCGATCTGCGACAGGCCGATGGTGCTCACGTACACCGTGTCGCGGCCGAACACCTGGTTCATCTCTTCGTAGACGCGGTGCGGCTTCATCGGGATCTGCTCGAAGTGCGTCTGGCGCAGCATGAGGCGCTTGCGCTCGGCGCAGCGGCCGGCCCAGTTGGCGTAACTCGGCCAGTGGCCGGCAGCCTTGCGCTCGCGCGCCACATCCACGAACAGCTGCAGCGCGGCCTTGGCGTCGGAGACGATACCGAAGTCGGGATCGAACACGCGGCCGATCTGCGTGGGTTCGATGTCCACGTGCACGAATTGGCGGCCCTTGGTGTAGGTCTCGACCGAACCGGTGTGGCGGTTGGCCCAGCGGTTGCCGATGCCGAGCACGAAGTCGCTCGCGAGCATGGTGGCATTGCCGTAGCGGTGGCTGGTCTGCAGGCCCACCATGCCGGCCATGAGCGGGTGGTCGTCGGGGATCGTGCCCCAGCCCATGAGGGTGGGGATCACCGGCACGCCGGTGAGCTCGGCGAACTCCACCAGCAGGTCGGCTGCGTCGGCGTTGATGATGCCGCCGCCGGCCACGATGAGCGGCTTGGTGGACGCGGCCAGCATGTCCAGCGCGCGCTCGATCTGCCTGCGGCTCGCGGCGGGCTTGTAGACCGGCAGGGGCTCGTAGGTGTCGGGGTCGAACTCGATCTCGGCCATCTGCACGTCGAACGGCAGGTCGATCAGCACCGGCCCCGGGCGGCCCGAGCGCATGAGGTGGAAGGCCTGCTGGAACACGCGCGGCACCAGCGCGGGCTCGCGCACCGTCACGGCCCACTTGGTGACCGGCTTGGCGATGCTCTCGATGTCCACGGCCTGGAAGTCTTCCTTGTACAGCCGCGCGCGCGGCGCCTGGCCGGTGACGCAGAGGATGGGGATGCTGTCGGCCTGCGCCGAGTACAGGCCGGTGATCATGTCGGTGCCGGCCGGGCCGCTGGTGCCGATGCACAGGCCGATGTTGCCGGCGCGCGCCCGGGTGTAGCCCTCGGCCATGTGGGAGGCGGCTTCCACGTGCCGCGCCAGGATGTGGCTGATGCTGCCGCGCTGGCGCATGGCGGCGTAGAACGGGTTGATGGCGGCGCCGGGCACACCGAAGGCCTGCGAGATGCCTTCCTTCTCCAGCACACAGATGGCGGCTTGCGCCGCGGTCATTCGGGCCATGATGCGATTCCTTACCTGGGTTGAGGGACTGGGTTCGATGCTAGGGAGAACCCTTCCTCTTGGGAATGGCAGCGGCGGTACGCTGATTCGATACTCCAGGTATGCAATGAGCGGCCGGCGGCGTTAACATGCCGCCATGGACCGCTTCAAGGAAATCGAGGCCTTCGTGATGGCGATGGAGCACGGCAGCCTGGCCGCCGCCGCGCTGCACGCGGGCATCACGCCGGTGATGATGGGCCGGCGCATCGACGCGCTGGAGCGCCGCCTGGGCACGCAGCTGATCCACCGCTCCACCCGGCGCCTGGCGCTTACCGAGCAGGGCGCGGGTTTTCTGGACGAGTGCCGCACGCTGCTGGCGCAGTGGTCGGCCGCCGAGGCCACGGTGTCGGCGCAGAAGCACCGCGCCAGCGGCCACCTGGTGGTGTCGGCCCCGGCGGCCTTCGGGCGCCTGCACGTGGCGCCGCACGCCAGCGCCTTCCTCAAGGCCAACCCCGAGGTCAAGCTCTCGTTCAACCTCACCGACCGCGTGGTGGACCTGGTGCGCGAGGGCTACGACCTGGGCCTGCGCATCGGCGGCGCGATCGACCCCAACTTCGTCGCCGTGCACCTGGCCACCAACCAGCGCGTGGTCTGCGGCACGCCGGCCTACTTCCGCAGGCACGGCAAGCCGCGCACGCTGGACGACCTGAAGGAACACAACTGCCTGGCCTTCAACCTGCAGGGCGGCCAGCAGCGCGGCTGGTACTTCCAGCAGGGCGATCGCACCGTGACGGTGCGCGTGGAAGGCAACCTGGACTGCAACGACGGCGAGCTGCTGCACCGCTGGGTCAGTGAGGGCATGGGCCTGGGCTGGCGCTCCACCTGGGAGATCCAGGCGCAGCTGCAGCGCGGCGAGCTGGTCACGGTGCTGGACGAATTCGCCCTGCCCGCCTACGACATCCTGGCCGTCTACCCGCAGCAGCGGCACCTGCCGGCCAAGGTGCGCTTCTTCATCGACCACCTCAAGAAGGTCTACGCGCGGCCCGGCTACTGGCTGCGCGAGACACCCTGAGCCGCCTCAGGCCTCGCGGTCGGCGGGCAACTGCAGCGGGCGGTCTTCGAACTCGGTGTTGAGCACCACGGTGCTGGTGGTGCGCGCCACGCCGGGAATGGCCTTGATCTTGTAGAGCACCTCTTCCAGCGCGCGCGCGTGGGTGGTGCGGATCTTGGCCAGGAAGTCGTGTTCGCCGGCCACGCTGTGCAGCTCCAGCACCTCGGGCAGCTCGCGCAGGCGCGGCGCCACGTCGCGGCAGTGCGCGCCGCCGTCGTTGCGGATCGCCACGAAGGCGGTGAAGCGCAGGCCCACGCGGTCCGGGTCCACGCGCAGCGCGAAGCGTTCGATCACACCGCGCTCGGCCATCTTCTTTACGCGCTCGTGCACGGCCGCCGTGGACAGACCCACCTCGGCCGCCACCTCGGCGTAGGAACGCCGGCTGTCGGCGCTCAGAACCGTAAGAATTCTGGCGTCCGTGTCGTCGATATTGATATTTGCTTGCATACGGCCGATATTGTGATCAAAATACAGTCATGAAGCGATCTGCCGAATAATTTCCGCCAATCAACTCGCGATGCCTGCCATTTTCAACCTGAATCGCCTGGACCGCCAGACCCTGCGCCTGGGTGGCGCCTTGCTGATCGTCTACCTGGTCTGGGGCACGACCTACTTCGCGCTCGACGTGGCCATGCAGTCCCTGCCGCCCGTGCTCATGAACGGCGCGCGCTTCGTGCTCGCGGGTGTGTTGATGCTCGGCATCGCGCGCTGGCAGGGCCAGGCCTGGCCGACGGCGGCGCAGTGGCGCGCAAGCGCCCTCATCGGCGGCCTGATGGCTTTCGCGGCCATGGCGCTGGTGGTGCTGGCGCAGAAGGCCGGCATCGGCTCGGGCCTGATGGCCACCGTGGTGACCACCATGCCGATGTGGCTCGCGCTGTGGACACGCTGGGGCGGCGAGCGCGTGCCGCTGACCAGCTGGATCGGCCTGGCGCTGGGCGCCAGCGGCGCGCTGCTGCTGGCGCTGGAGGGCGATTTTTCGACCACGTTGATGGGCTCGCTGTGCGCCTTCGGCGCGCCCTTGGCCTGGAGCCTCGGTTCCTACGCCTCGCGCCGCCTGGCCCTGCCGCCGCCAGCCATGGCCTCGGCCGCGCAGTGGCTGCTGGGTGGCCTGCTCGGGCTGGTGGTGGCCGCGCTGTGGGAGCCGGGCGCGCGCACCGTGGCCTGGCAACAGGTGTCGCTGGCCTCGGTGCTGGCCTGGCTGTACCTGGTGGTCATGGGCACCATGGTCACGCTCAACGCCTACCTCTGGCTGTTGAAGAACACCACGGCGGCGCTGGCGGGCAGCTACTCCTTCGTGAACCCCGTGGTGGCACTCTGCGTGGGCGTGTGGCTGGGCGGCGAGCGGCTCACCGGCTGGGTGTTCGTCGCGATGCCGGTGATCGGCCTGGCGCTGGCGCTGATCCTCTACGGGCGCGACATGGCGCGCCTGGCCGGCACGCTCATGCGTCGGCCAGGACCTTCAACAACCACACGTTGAGGTCGTCCACCTCCTGCGTGCTCACGGTGTGTTCCATCGGGTAGCTGTGCCATTCCACCGCATACCCCAGGCGCTGCAGCTCGTCGCGCGAAGCGATGGCTCGGTCGATGGTGACCATGGGGTCGTCTTCGCCGTGCGCGAGGAAGATGGGTGTGTCGCGGTTGGCCTCGCCACGCTCGGCGGCGGTGGTTTCGGCGATCGGCAGGTAGCCTGAGAGCCCCACCAGCCCGGCCAGGCGCTGCGGTGCGCGCAGGCCGGTCATGAGCGTCATCGCGCAGCCCTGCGAAAAGCCCATGAGCACGATGCGGTGGGCCGGCACGCCACGCGTGACCTCGCGGTCGATCAGGCCCTGCACCAGGCCTTGCGCGGCGCGCAGACCGGCCTCGTCTTCGAGGCGCGGCACGGCCGGGTGCGCGCTGGGCGGGTGGATGTCGTACCAGGCGCGCATGCGGTAACCGCCGTTGAGCGTGACCGGCAGCACCGGGGCGCTGGGGAACACGAAGCGCACCGGGCCGAGCGCGCGCAGGTCGAGCTCGCGCGCGATCGGCACGAAGTCGTTGCCGTCGGCGCCCAGGCCGTGCAGCACGATGATGGAGGCAGCGGGCTGGGCGGCGGCGTCGCCGCCGCTCACCGCTTCAAGGGTTTCGAGGAAAGGGGTGTTCATGAACGGCAGCATAGCGCCACACGGGCGCCATGCCGCTATTCAATGAACCCCGGCAGCCACAGCGACAGGGCCGGGAACGCGCACAGGATCAGCAGGCGCACCACGTCCACCGCGATGAAGGGCATGGTGCCCTTGTAGATCGCGCCCAGCGGCACGTCGCGCGCGATGGAGTTGATCACGAACACGTTCATGCCCACGGGCGGGCAGATCATGCCGAAGGTCACCGCCATCACCACGATCACGCCGAACCACACCGGGTCGAAACCCAACTGCATCATCGCGGGGAACACGATGGGCACGGTCAGCAGGATCATCGCGAGCTCGTCCATCACCGCACCGAGGATCAGGTAGCCCACCATGATGAGCGCGAGCACGCCATACGGCCCCACCGGCAGGTGCACCAGGAACTCCACCGCGTTCTGCGTGAACTGGGTGATGGTGAGGAAGTAGCCGAACAGGTAGGCGCCGACCACGATCATCATGATGGCCGAGGACACGCGCAGCGCACCGATGAGGGCGGCCTTGATCTGTTTCCAGCCCAGGCGCCTGCGCAGCATGCCGATGGCCAGCGTGCCGATCGCGCCCACGCCGGCCGCTTCCTGCACGGTGAAGATGCCACCGTAGATGCCACCCAGCACGAACACGAACAGCACCACCACCGCCCAGAGCGGGCGCAGCGAGGCGAAGCGCTCGCCCCAGCCCAGGCGTTCGCCGCGGGGCATGGTGTCGGGCCGCAGGCGCGCCACGATGGCCACCACCACGCTGTAGAACCCGATCGCCATGAAGCCGGGGATGATGCCGGCCGCGAACAGCTTGGTGATGTCGGTCTCGGTCATGATGCCGTAGAGCACCATGATCACCGAGGGCGGGATCATGATGCCCAGCGTGCCACCGGCCGCGATCAGCCCGGCCGAGAAGCCCGGGTGGTAACCCGCGCGGCGCATCTCGGGCAGGGCCACCTGCGTCATCGTGGCCGCGGTGGCGACCGACGACCCGTTGATGGCCGAGAAGCCGCCGCAGGCCGCGATGGACGCCAGCGCCAGGCCGCCGCGCCGATGGCCCAGCCAGGCCCGCCCCGCCTTGAACAGCTCGGTGCTCATGCCCGAATGCGAGGCGAAAGCCCCCATCAGGATGAACATCGGGATCACGATGAGGTTGTAGTCGGTGAGCACCGACAGCGGCACGTTGGCCAACAGGTTCAGCGCGGGCGTGGTGCCCGAGAGCAGCGCGAAACCGCCCACGCCGGCGATGCCCATGGCGATGCCGATCGGCACGCGCACGGCCATGAGGGCGAACATGCCCACGAAGCCCAGCAGGGCCACCAGATCACGATCCATGGGCCGCTCCTGGCACGTCGTCGTCCACCGGCTCGGGACTGGCCGCGCGGCCCTGCCACAGGTGCACCAGGCGCACCAGCGCCAGCACCCCCGCCACACTGGCGCCCACGGCCGCCACGCTGTAGAACCACTGCAGCGGCAGCCGCAGGTCCATGGTGCCCTGGCTGCCGGTGCCGCCCACCTTGACCCACACCATCCATGCCAGGGGCACGAGGAAGGCGGCGCTCAGGGCGGTGGCCAGCAGGTCCATGCGGCGCTGGCCCTTGGGGCTCAGGTGCTCCCACACGATGTCGACCCCGATGTGGGTGCCGTAGTAGGTGGCCAGGGCGATGCCCCAGAACATCGCGATGCCCTGCAGCATCTGCGTGCCGTCGAACCAGTCGGGAATCTGCATGCTGAACGCGTAGCGCAGCAGCACGTTGCCGGCCGTCAGCAACGCGATCAGCAGCAGGAACAGCGCGGCCACCGTCTCGATGGCCGAGAACAGGCGCTTCATCAGCTGCCGGCTTTGCGGTTGGCCAGTTCCTTGCGCAGGTCATCCAGCGCGGCCTGGCCCTTGTTGCCGGCGGCGTCGGCGGCCTTCACCCACTGGGCGTACACGGGATCCACCGCCTTCTTCCACACGTCGAGCTGCGCGGGCGAGATCTTCACGATGGTGTGGCCTGGCGTCTTCTCCAGCTTGGCCTGGCCCGAGTCTTCCTCATCGCCCCAGGCGCCGCCGACCTTGCCGGCCCATTCGTTGTTGCAGTGGTCGTCGATGACCTTCTTCTGGCCGGCCGCCAGCTTGTCGTACCAGGGCTTGTTGAGCACCCACACGAAGTCGGAGGCGTAGAAGCGCATGTCGCTGTGGAACTTGACGGCCTTGTCGATGCCGAAGGACACGATGGAGTTCCAGGGGAAGGTGATGGCATCGGCCACGCCCTTGTCGAGCGCGTCGCGCGACTCGGGGGCCGAGACCTGCACGTTGGTCGCGCCCAGCAGCGTCATGGTCTGGGCCACGGTGCCGTTGGCCGAGCGGATCTTCATGCCCTTCAACTGGCCGGGTTCGGTGATCGGCTTCTTGGCGTGGAAGGTGCCGATGTGCACGTGCGCGAAGCAGAACTTCACGTCCTTCATTTCGGTGGCGGCGTAGGAGCGGTACCACTGGTCCAGCGCGGCCGAGCCGGGGCCGGGCTTGCCGATCAGGAAGGGCAGTTCACCGGCGGCGATCATGGGGAAGCGGCCGGCCTGGTAACCCGGGTTCACCCAGGTCATCTCGGCGATGCCGTCGCGCGCCATGTCGTAGTGGTCGGCGGCCTTGCCGAGCTGCTGCGCCGGGAACAGGGCGACCTTGATCGAGCCCTTGGACGCCGCTTCCACCGACTTGGCCCAGGGCTCGAAGCCGAGCTTGGCCAGCGGGTGCGAGGCCGGCAGCCAGTGCGCGAACTTCAGCTCGACCGCCTTGTCCTGCGCCTGCGCGACGGCCGCGCCCAGCAACAAGGTTGCCATGGCAACGGCGCGCACGGAAGTCTGGATCGGGTTCTTCATCTTTGTCTCCTGGTTGTTGAGGTTTTTCAAGAAAGGCGCATGGTGCAGGCATTCATGCGTGAGGGGTGACCGTGGTTTCCCGGGGGGCTGGCTTCGGCGCCCAGAAAATGGGTTGCGCTTTCGGGCTGGCGGCGCGGTGCGCCTGGTTGAGCTTGCCTTCGGGATCGGCGAGCGTGGTCCGCAGGGCCTCGCGCAAACGGGGGGCGACCTGCTCGGCGTCGGCGGTACCACCGAGCACCCGCGCCACGTGCAGGGCCCACAGGCGCGCGTAGTTCTCGCGGCCGCGCACCTGCGTGTCGCCATAGCCCTTGAGCACCTGCGGCAGGCCCGCGAGCACCAGCGCCAGCGCGGGCGACTGCCGCAGCACCTGGCGCATGGCGGCGAGCCACACGCCCAGCGTTTCGTGCTCCTGCGCGTAGCGCAGCGAACGCGGCCGCAGCGGGCGCAGCCAGGCCAGGCTGCGCAGCATGAGGTAGCCCCAGAGGCTGGTGGAGCGGATGTGCAGGCCGACGTGGGCCTTGCCCATCCAGCCGCGCTTCGTGGCCAGCGCCACCAGCCACTGCCCCAGCGCACGCGGCAGCACCGCCGCCACTTCATCGACACCGGGCTTGAAGTGTTCGGTGACGCGCACGATGTCGCCCGGCTTGGCCTGGGCTTCGCTCGCCACGCGCGCGTAGCGGCTGCGCCGCGTCTTGAGGTCGGCGACGCGGATCACGTCCTCGAAGCACATCCACAGCGCGAGGTGGCGCACCGACTCTTCCAGGGCCTCGCTGGCGGCCGGTGGCGTCGCGTCCACCAGGCCTTGCACATGGTCGAAGAAGGTCTGGGCGTAGCGGTCGTTCTGGTAGTCGCGGCAGCGCAGCGCGCCGTGCGCGGCGAGCAACTGCACGGCGGGCGGCCAGGTCTGCAGGCGCACCATCCACTCGCCCTGCAACACAGACGGCAGCTGGGCATCGGCCAGCACCTGCAGCGCGTCCTTCGACACCTCGGTGGAGGGGGTCGAAGGTTGCGCGGCCTCGTCGAACGCGGCGGCAAAACCGGCCAGGCTGGCCTGCACGCCCTTGCCGGATTCGCGGATCACGTCCTCGCACACGCTGCGCGGCCAGGGCAGCACACCGGCGCCGGCGAGCGCGCCGAACATCACGGCGGAGACCACGGTGCCGGTCTTCACGGTCACGACTTCCATGTCGAACAGCACCGCATGGCGCGCCAGCGCGCGCGCGGCATCGGCCAGGCGCTGCGGGTCCTGCCGGCCGTCGGCCATGTGCATCTTCTCCACCGTGGTGTAGACGCGGTGCGTGGACGCGATCAGCGTGGTGCGGTCGGTGACGAAGCCGCGTTCGACCATGCGCGCGGCCTCCAGCAGTTCGCTGGCCACCAGCACGTCCACGCGGCCGGCCACCGGTGTCAGGCCGAACACGGGGTGGGCTGACCCGCTCACGGGTTCGCGCAGCAGCTCGATGTAGTAGCTGGTGGCGCCGGTGCGCTGCGCCACGCCGGGCACCGAGGTGGCCTGCACCGGCAGGCCATGGCGGCGCGCGCACTGCACCAGCCAGTCGGCCAGCACACCGCCGCCTTCGCCGCCGAGCGCGGCGATCAGGATGCCGTAGGAGTTGTCTTGTGGGGTCATGGCTCAGGCCGGCTGCAGCAGGCCGATGAAGAAGCGGTTGAAGCGGTCGGTGAGGCGGTCCCACCAGCTGGGGTGCGTGACGATCTCGATCTTGTGGAACGAGGGGCACAACACGGCGGCGTCGGCCACCTCGCCGCACAGGCCGCAGCCCACGCAGCCGTTGGTGACGTGCGCCACGGGTTCGCGCCGCAGCGGATCGTTCGTGGGCTTGACGGTGAGCGTGGGGCAACCCGAGAGGCGGATGCAGGAGTGGTCGCCGGTGCAGGTGTCCTCGTCCACGCCGTAGCGCGTGCGCACGCTGCGCAGGCCTTCCTTGAGGCGGCGCGCGCGGATCGGCTTGAGGCGGCGCTGGCGTTCGAGCTGGCACTCGCCTTCGGCGATCACCACCTTGAGGCCCTTGAACGGCGAATTCACCGCCTCCTTCAAGACATCGCGCACCTTGGAGACGCGGTAGTTGTGCACCGTCTTGACCCACTTCACGCCCATGCCCTGCAGCGTGTTCTCGATCGTCATCTCGTCGGCCGTGGCGCTGGAGCCCTCGGCCACGCGCTTGGCTTCGGAGGCCGGCGTGGACATGGTCTCCTGCGTGCCGGTGGCCGAGGTGTAGCCGTTCTTCATGATCACCAGCACGCCGTCGCCCTGGTTGAGCAGGGTCGAGCTCACGCCCGAGAGCAGGCCGTTGTGCCAGAACCCCCCGTCGCCCATGATGGCGATCGGCCGCTTGGCCGAGAAGTTCTTCACCGCCGCGCTGGACGCCATGCTCATGCCGTAGCCGAGGATGGAGTTGCCGAACGAGAACGGTTCGAAGGTGGCGAAGGAATGGCAGCCGATGTCGGTGGAGATGTGCAGCTTGCCCACCTCGCGCTCGACCAGCTTGAGCGCGGCGAACACCGGGCGCTCCGGGCAACCGGTGCAGAAATTGGGTGGGCGCGCGGGCACGCCGCCGCCGAGTTCGGCCAATGCGCGCTCGCGCACCTCGGCCAGCTCGGTGCTGAAGGTGGTCGCCGCGGTGGTATCCAGCGTGGGCAGGTGCTCGCCCACGAAGGCCGTGAGGCCTTTCAGCAGGATCTCGGCCGTGTACTCGCCGCCCATGGGCAGCAGGTCCTTGCCGTGCAGGCGGGTCTGCAGATCGGCGCGGCGCAGTTGCGTGGCGATGTCCTGCTCGATGAACTCGGGCTGGCCCTCCTCGATCACCAGAACCGCGCGCTTGCCGGCGCAGAAGGCGGCGATCTGCTCGGGCACCAGCGGGTACACCACGTTGAGCACCAGCATCGGAATGTCGCTCTCGCCCGTGCCATTGGCCAGGCCGGCCTGCTGCAGCGCGCGCATGGTGGTGTTGTAGAGCCCCCCCTGCACGATCAGGCCCACCTCGCCATGGCGCCCGTCGAAGTGCTCGTTCAGGCCCGCTTCCTCGATGAACTTGCGCGCCGCCGGCATGCGAACCTCGTACTTGTGCTTCTCATGGCGGAAGGTGGACGGCGGGTGCGAGAGGCGGTCGTAGCTGAACGAGGCCGCCTCCTGTTGCAGCAGGCGGCTGGAGATGGCGGGCGCGATGTTGTCGCTGGCCACGAAGCTGCCCTGCACGTGGCAGGCGCGGATGCGCAGCTCCATCATCACCGGCGTGTTCGAGGCCTCGGAGAGTTCGAAGCCCTTCTCGACCATGCGCACGATGGTCGGCAGGTTGGGGCGCGGGTCCATGAGCCAGAGCGCGGACTTCATCGCGAAGGCGTGCGTGCGCTCCTGGATCACGCTGGCGCCTTCGCCGTAGTCCTCGCCCACCACGATCAACGCGCCGCCCATCACCCCCGGCGAGGCCAGGTTGGACAGCGCGTCGGACGCGACGTTGGTGCCGACCACCGATTTCCAGGTGACCGCGCCGCGCACCGGGTACATGATGGACGCGGCCAGCATCGCGGCCGCCGAACTCTCGTTCGTGCAGGCCTCGACGTGCACGCCGAGTTCGTCCATGTAGGGCTTGGCCTGCACCATCACATCGAGCAGATGGGAGATGGGTGAACCCTGGTAGCCGCCGACGTAGGTGACGCCGGACTGCAGCAGTGCCTTGGTCACCGCCAGAATGCCTTCGCCGTGGAAGGTCTCGCCGTGGCCCAGCTTGAGGGCCTCGATTTCGCTGTGGAATGAACGTTCCAACCGTGGGTCTCCTGTCGTTATGCCCGGCAATGTAGGCGCCTCATCCCCATCTGACAAATGGATTGATCTGATGTGGTGTATTCACGGCATGGATAATCAGGGCCAACCCTGAGAGGCTCGCCATGAACTTCCGCCAACTCGATCTCAACCTGCTGCGCGTGCTCGGCGCGATCCACCGCACCGGTTCGGTGACGGCGGCCGGCAAGGCGCTCGCGCTCTCCCAGCCCGCCACTAGCAACGCACTGGCGCGCCTGCGCGACTACTTCAAGGACGACCTGTTCGTGCGCTCGCCCAGCGGCCTGCAGCCCACGCGCCTGTGCGAGCGCGTGGCACCCGAGGTGCAGGCGCAGTTGCAGATGCTCGAAGCCCTGGTGAGCGTGCGCGACGATTTCGACCCCGCGCGCAGCGAGATGCGTTGGCGCCTCTCGTTGTCGGACCTGGGCGAAATGATGTTCCTGCCGCCGCTGGCGGCGGCCCTGCGCCAGCAGGCGCCGCAGGCGCATGTGACCAATGTGTCGGTGGCGGCGGAGGACGTGCCGGCCGCGCTCGAATCGCGCGACATCGACTTCGCCATCGGCATCCTGCAGCCGCGCCACCGCGGCGTGCGCGCCGAGCTGTTGTTTCGCGAGCACTACGTGGCGCTGACCTCCTCGAGCTGGCGTCCCGCCTCGGGGCCGGCGGGGCGCACGCTGAGCGCCCGCCAGTTGTCCGAGGCCTCGCTGGTCGTGGCCTCGCCCACCGCCACCTTCCACGGCAGCGTCGAAAAGATGCTCGTGCGCATGAAGCTCTCCGAGCGCATCGTGCTGCGTGCGCGGCACTTCGGCGCCCTGCCCGAGCTGGCGCTCAACACCGACCTGCTGACCATCGTGCCGCAGATGTACGCCGCCAACCTCGGCCAGCGCCACGACCTGCGCGTGTGGGAACTGCCGCGCGCGGCCGCGCCCAGCTACGAGGTGCGCCTGGTCTGGCATGCCAGCACCGCGCAGGACCCGGCGCACCAGTGGATCCGCGCCCAGGTGCACCGCCTGTTCGGGCGCGCCGACACCAGCGCCTGACTATGATGGGCCCATGAACCCGCAGACCCTGCTCGACCACCTGGACCAGGGCCGCCTCTGGCCCGCCCCGCTCAGCGCGCAAGCCGGCTTCGATCTGGACGCCGCCTACGCACAGGCCCTGGCGGTGCGCGACCTGCGCCTGGCGCGCGGCGAGCAGCCGCGCGGCTACAAGGTGGGCTTCACCAACCGCACGATCTGGGCACGCTACAACGTGTTCGCGCCGATCTGGGGCACGGTGTGGGACACCACGCTGACGTTCTGCGAAGGCGAAGGCCGCGTGTCGCTCGCGCACACCTGCCAGCCCCGCCTGGAGCCCGAGACCGTGTTCGGCCTGAAGGCCACGCCCGCGGCGAACGCCACACTGGACGATCTGTTCGACGCCCTCGACTGGATCGCACCGGGCTTCGAGATCGTGCAGTCGCACCTGCCCGACTGGAAGTTCATGCCGGCCGACACCGTGGCCGACGGCGCGCTGCACGCGCATTTGCTCGTGGGCCCGCGCGTGGCCTTGAGCGGGCTCGCGAAGAACGCCGGCGAACTCGATGCGCTGCTGGCCAACGCCGGTGTCACGCTGCTCAAGAACGAAGAGCCGGTCGAACTGGGCCAGGGCAGCAACGTGCTCGACAGCCCCTTGCGCGCGCTCAAGCACTTCGTCGACACCCTGCGTGCCTGCCCCGGCGCGCCCGATCTGCGGCCCGGCGACGTGGTCACCACCGGCACCTGGACCGACGCCTGGGCGGTGCGGCCCGGCGAGCGCTGGTCGGCGCGTTTCACACCTCCCCTGCCCTCCCTCACGGTGGATTTCACCGCTTAGGACGGCGCGTCCCAGAAGCCGGCATGCGGTGCAGCTGCCTCTTCTTCCAGCAAGGGGCCGATCACCTCGATGGCGCGCTGGCCGCGCGCGAACACCTCGCGGCAAGGCAGCGAGAAAGTGGGGTTCTCGGGGTGGTCACCGGTCAGCCCCAGCAAGGCGTGCTCGGACAGCGCGTACACCACCCGGCCGATGCCGGTCCAATAGACCGCGCCGGCGCACATGCAGCAGGGCTCGGCGCTGGTGTAGAGCGTGCATTGCGCCAGTTCCTGCGGCGTCAGTTGCCGCGCGGCCAGGGCGGCGGCGGCCAGCTCGGCGTGCTGGGTCGGATCGCCTTCGGGTGGCATGGAATTGTTGCCCGCGCTGGCGACGACCCGCCCCTGGGCATCGGCCACCAGGGCCGCGAACGGGTGGCGCCCGCGCGCACGCGATTGCGCCGACAAGGCGATCGCCTGGCGCAGCAACTCGATGTCGGCTTGAGAGGGATTCGTGTTCGGGTTCATGACGCGGGACGGAAGGAAAGGCCCAGCGAGGCGGGTGTGTTGAGCCGGATCCGCAGCGCGTTGCTGGAGATGACGACCAGCACCACCACGGTGGCCAGGTAGGGCAGCATGGACAGGAGCTGGGACGGCACCGCGACGCCTCGGCTCTGCGCAAAGAGCTGGGCCACGGTGATGCCGCCGAACAGGTAGGCCCCCAGCAGGATGCGGCCCGGCCGCCAAGTGGCGAACACCACCAGCGACAGGGCGATCCAGCCCCGCCCCGCGGTCATGCCCTCGACCCACATGGGCGTGTACATGACGGCGAGAAAGGCACCCCCCAGGCCGGCCATGGCACCACCGAACAGGGTGGCGAGATAACGCACCCGGTTCACCGGCAGGCCCAGGGCATGCGCGGACGAAGGCGATTCGCCCACCGATCGCAGCTTCAGCCCGGCACGGCTGCGGTAGAGAAACCACCACACGGCACCGAACAGCATCCACGACAGGTACACCAGCGGCTGGTGCTGGAAGAACAAGGGGCCGATCACCGGCAGCGCCGCCAGGCCGGGCAGCGCCCAGACCGGCTGGGTGGGCAGGACGATGTTGACGTAGCTCAAGCCCGCGTAAGCGCTCAGGCCGACGCCGAAAATGGACAACGCCAAGCCGCAGGCCACCTGGTTGGCCATCAGCGTGAGGGTGAGAAAGGCAAACAACAGGGACAGCACCATGCCGGCGAGCACACCGGCCACGACGCCGATCCACAGGTTGCCGCTGGACGAAGCCGCCGCGAAGGCCGCGATGGCGCCCACCAGCATCATGCCTTCGACACCGAGGTTGAGCACACCCGATTTTTCGGTCACGAGCTCCCCCAGGGCCGCGAAGGCGATGGCGGTTCCCGCACCGATGGTGGCGACCACCACGGGCAACAGCAAGTCGATCATGCAGGGACTCCTTCACCCGCCGGCCGAGGCGCCGGCAGGACCGGACGGACCACACGCAGGCGGTAGTTGATGAACACATCCGTTCCCAGCAGGATGAACAACAGCATGCCCTGGAACAGACCGGTGATGGCGGCGGGCAACCCCAGGCTCATCTGCGCGGCTTCTCCACCCAGATACAGCAGGGCCATGAGCAGGCTGGCCAGCACGATGCCCACCGGGTGCAGCCGGCCGACGAAGGCCACGATGATCGCGGCGAAGCCGTAGCCGGGCGAGACCACGGGCAGCAGTTGCCCGATCGGTCCCGCCACCTCGCCAACGCCCGCCAGGCCGGCCGCCACGCCGCCGGCCAGCATGCCCACCCACACGGTGCGCTTCGCATCGATGCCCGCGAACAGGGCCGCGGCGCCCGACAGGCCCGCCACGCGCATCTGATAGCCCAGGATGCTGCGGCTCATGAAGAGCCACACCAGGCCCACCACCGCCAGCGCGACGAAGAGGCTGGCGTTGAAACGCGTGCCCTCGATCAGGATGGGAAACAGCGCGCTCTGGCCGAACATGATGGTCTGCGGGAAGTTGAAGCCGTCGGGGTCGCGCCACGGGCCATAGACCAGGAAGCTCAGCACGAGCTGCGCCACGTAGGTCAGCATGAGGCTGGTCAGGATCTCGTTGGCGTTGAAGCGGGTGCGCAACACGGCCGGGATGGCGGCCCAGAGCGCCCCGCCCACGGCGCCGGCCAGCATCATGGCCGGCAGCAGCCACACGCCCTGAGCGCCATGGAAAAGAACCGCCAGTCCCCCACCGGCGATGGCGCCCATCACCAATTGGCCTTCGGCGCCGATGTTCCAGATGTTGGCGCGAAAGCCCACGGTGAGGCCGGTGGCGATCAGCATGAGCGGCGACGCCTTGAGCGCCAGCTCACCCAGGCCGCCCAGGCTGCTGACGGGTGTCACGAACAAGGCCTGGAACGCCGCCAGCGGGCTGTGCCCGAGGTACAGGAACAGCAGGCTGCCGATGACCGCCGTCAGCGCCAGCGCCACCAGCGGAGAGCCATAGCGCATCACCGCCGATGGTGCCGCGCGCGATTCGAGCTTAAGCCGCATGGCGTTGCTCCTCCCATGAGGTGTTCAAGGCGGCGGGGGCCTCGGCGCCGGGCCACAGCCCGCTCATCCACAAACCCACCTCTTCCACGTCGGTCCCGTCGCGCGCACGGACGGGCGAAAGCCGGCCCCCGGCCATCACGCACAGCGTGTCGCAGATCTCGAACAGCTCGTCGAGATCGTCCGAGATCACCAGCACGCCCACACCGGCGTCGCGCAGCGCGATCAGCGAACGCCGGATGAAGGCGCAGGCCTGCACGTCCACCCCCCAGGTGGGCTGCGCCACCACCAGCAGGCGGGGCGACAGCAGGATTTCGCGGCCCACGATGAACTTCTGCAGGTTGCCGCCCGACAGGCTCTCCGCCGGGGCCTGTCCACCGCCGCACTTGACGTTGAAGTCCACGATGCAGCGCCGCGCGAACGCCGTGATCGCGGGGGTGTCCACCAGACCGTTCCGGACGAAGCCCTTGGCATGGGCGGTCAACAAGGCGTTTTCGGTCAGCGACATGGCGGGCACGGCGCCCCGCCCCAGCCGCTCCTCCGGCACGAAACCGAGGCCGGCGCGGCGGCGCTCGGCCGGTGGCAGGTGCCCGGCCGGCGTGTCCAGGATGCGGATCGCGTCGGCGCGCCGGCACAGGGCTTCGCCCGAGAGCAGGCGAAGCAACTCCTGCTGCCCGTTGCCCGAGACGCCGGCAATGCCCAGGATTTCTCCGGCGTGGACCGTCAGGCCAACGTCGCTGAGGTCGGTGCCGAAGGGGTCGTCTGCGGGCTGGCTGAGCTGGTCCACCACCAGCACGGGGGCGCCTCGCACCGCCGACCGGGTGCCAGGCTGGCACGGGCTGACGTCCTCGCCCACCATGAGGCGCGCCATCGTGACCTCGGTTTCGCGGCGGGGGTCGCACCGCCCCACCACGCGGCCGGCCCGCAGCACGGTCGCGCCATGGCACAGCGCCCGGATCTCGTGCAGCTTGTGGCTGATGTAGAGGATGCTGCAGCCGCCCTCGGCCAGCTGCCGCAGCGTCTCGAACAGCTTCTCCACCGCCTGCGGCGTGAGCACCGACGTGGGCTCGTCCATGATGAGCAGCTGCGGGTTCTGCAGCAGGCAGCGGATGATCTCCACCCGCTGGCGCTCCCCGACCGAGAGCGAATGCACATGGCGCCCGGGATCGACCGCCAGCCCGTAGCGCTGCGAGATCGCTTCGATGCGCCGTGCCAGGTCCCCCAGATCGGGCCGGCCGGGCAGACCGAGCGCGGCGTTTTCGGTCACGGTCAGGGTCTCGAACAGCGAGAAGTGCTGGAACACCATGCCGATGCCGAGCGAACGGGCGTGCGCTGGATGGGCGATCCGCACCTCCTCGCCGTTCCACCACAGGGTGCCGGCGTCCGGTTTCACCGCCCCGTAGATGCACTTCATGAGCGTGCTCTTGCCAGCACCGTTCTCGCCGAGCACGGCATGGATCTCACCAGGTTCGACGGTGAGATCCACCTTGTCGTTGGCGACGATGGCGGGGTAGGCCTTGGTCAGGCCGCGCAGTTCCAGGCGGGGCGCGCGCGCGCGGACGATGGTTTCGAGTGGGGTCATGGGTCTTTGTGTCCTTGGGGCAGCGAGGCGGTCGCGTCAGCGCCGCGCGGGCAGGCGGCCCTGAATGCCGGCACCGAGCCAGTCGATCTTGCGCAGCTCGTCGTCGCTGGGCACCACGCCGGCGGCCACGCGTTCCTTGCCATCCTGGTCAAGAATCGGCCCCACGAAGGGATGGAAGCTGCCCGCCTTCATCTCCGCTTCCTTGCGAACCAGCAGCGCCTTGAGGTCGGTCGGCAACGAGGGGTTCAAGGCCACCATGCGGATCACTCCCTCCTTCGCACCCAGCCATGCATTGCCGGGCTTCCAGCTTCCGTCGATCACCGCCCTGGTGATGTCCACATAGGGATTCGACCAGTCCAGCAAGGCACAGGAGAGTTGCGCCTTCGGCCCGTACTTGGACATGTCGCTCTGCCAGGTCACCGCACCCACGCCGCGCTCTTCGGCCACCTGCACGGCGACGGGCGAAGACAGCACCGAGGTCAGGATGTCCGCACCGTCGCTCAGCAGGGCGTTGGCCGCCTCGCGCTCGCGGCCCGGGTCGTACCAGGTGTTGAGCCAGACGATGCGCACCGTGCCTTTGGGGTTCACGCTGCGCATGCCCTGGATGAAAGCGGTCAGGCCGAGCACCACCTCGGGCACGGGCAGCGAGGCGATGTAGCCCACCACGCCGCTCTTGCTCATGTGCCCGGCCACCACGCCGTTCAGGTAGAAGCCTTCGTACACGCGCGCCGAGTAGACGCCCATGTTCTTGCTCGTCATGAAACCCTGCGCGTTCATGAAGACCGTGTCGGGGAACTGGGCGGCCACCTTGGCCATGGGGTTCATGTAGCCGAAGGACACGCCGTAGATCAGCTTGGTGCCGCTTTGCGCCAGTGTGCGCATCACACGCTCGGAGTCGGCGCCCGTGGGCACCTGCACGTACTTGGTCTTCACCTGCGCGCCGAGCTTCTGCTCGATCGCCAGGCGCCCGTTTTCATGCTGCCGCACCCAGCCCACGTCGCCGATGGGGTTGTCGTAGAGGAACGCGACCTCCAGGGGCGCCTTGCCCTGTGCGCGAAGAAGGCCAGGCGCGGCCGCCAGGGATGCGAGCGAGAGAACGGCCGATCTGCGGGATGGGTTCATGATGGGTCCTTGGTGTCGTTGAAGTTCCATGGGCGAGAGCGTCACCCGTCAGCACTGGGTCTCGGCGATGCGCGCGCTTGCCGCGCCCGCGTTCCGCCATCCCATCGGTTCGGGGCCGCGCGCGATCTCCTCGCGCAGGCCCAGCAGTTGAGCGGCGACCGCGACAGCGATCACACCGGGCTCCTTGCCACTCACACCGTCGATGCCGATCGGGCACCGCATGCGGCACAACATGGCGCGGTCGATGCCGCGATCGGCCAGGCGGTGCTCGAAGCTGCGGCGCTTGGTGGCCGAGCCGATGAGCCCGAAGTACCGGAAATCGGCCCGGCGCAGGAGACGCAGACTCAGCTCGAAGTCAAGCGCGTGGCTGTGGGTCATGACCAGATGGCAAGCCCCTGGCGGCGCTTCATCCACCTCGTGCTCGCCGTCGTCCGAACACAGCACGCGCACGTTGGGCGGCACCTCGCTGGGAAATTCATCGGGCCGGCTGTCCACCCAGGTCACGCGGCAAGGCAGCAGGCCCAGCACGGCGACCAGCGCTCGGCCCACGTGGCCCGCGCCATGGACCCACACGTCCAGCCCGGGAGGTTCGATGCGCTGCACGAAGCGCCGCGGCCCGTTCTTCCGCGGGGATGGCGGCCCTTCGGGTGCCGTCAAGGCCGGCGTGGTGAGCAGGTCGCGCGCCAGGCGCCACGTGGTGGCATCCGCCTCGCCGCGTTGCCAGGCGCCCGACGAGGGCGCCAGGACCAGTCGGGTGTGGGAGACCCCATCGACCACACTGGCGATCACGGCCGCTTCGCCGCGCTGCAAGGCTTGCTGCAACACATCGATCCAGTCCAGCGCGGCACCGACTTCGAGTTCGAACATCAACTCGACCGCGCCACCGCAGCATTGCCCCAGGCGCGCGCCGAGCGCGAAGGCCTGCCAGTGCGCCCCGGTGACAGCCAACCGCAGGTGCCTCCTCGCAATGGCCATGGCTTCGTGCTCCAGGTGCCCACCACCGATCGTCCCCACCGTGCCCTGCGCGGTGACGAGCATGCGCGTGCCGGTCTCGCGCGGCACCGAGCCTCGCGTCTGGACCACCGTGACCAGCACGAAGGGCGTGCCGCTGTCGCGCAACCGCGCCGCGCCATGGAGCCAGCCGCTGTCCACGGTGGAGGTGCCGTTCATGCCAGGACCGCTTCTTCGAGCCGGGGCTGGAGCGCATCGGCGCGCTCCCGCAGGTCGAGCACGCTGAACAGGATGCGCTCCGCGGTGGCGGGCGCATCAAGCTGGGGCGACAGGCGATGCCCGGCCACGCTGGCGATCGCATCGCGGATCGCATGGAACACCGAGATGCCATGCAGCAGAGGAGGCTCGCCCACCGCCTTGGACCGGTGGATCGAGTCTTCCACGTTGCCGGCCGATTCGTAGAGCGCGACGCGGAAATCACGAGGCATGTCGCTGGCCACCGGGATCTTGTAGGTCGAGGGCGCATGCGTCGTGAGACGCCCTTGGGCATTCCAGCAAAGCTCTTCCATGGTGAGCCAGCCCATGCCCTGGGCAAACGCCCCTTCGACCTGGCCCCGATCGAGCGCCGGGTTGAGCGACCGCCCCACGTCGTGCAGGATGTCGGCGCGCAGCACGCGGCACTCGCCGGTCAGCGTGTCGATCACCACCTCCGTCACGGCCGCGCCATAGACGAAGTAGTAGAAAGGCCGGGTACCGCTCAGCGTCGAACCGTTCCAGTCGAGCGTGGGGGTGCGGTAAAAGCCGGTGGCCGACAGCGAGATCTGGTGGAAGTACGCGAGCTTGACCAGTTCGGTGAACGCCACCGTGCGCTCCCCCACCTGCACCGCATTGCGCACGAACCGCACCTGCTCCTGCGGCACGCCGAAATGCTTCGCCGCGAAGTCGATCAGCCGCTCGCGGATCTGCCGCGCGGCCGCCTGAGCGGCCTTGCCATTGAGGTCGCTGCCCGAGGAAGCGGCCGTGGCCGATGTGTTGGGCACCTTGCTGGTGTCCGAGGAGGTGATGCGGATGCGGTCGACATCGATCATCAGCTCTTCGGCCACCACCTGCGAGACCTTGGTGAACAGGCCCTGCCCCATCTCGGTGCCGCCGTGGTTGAGCATCACGCTGCCGTCGGTGTAGACGTGCAACAGCGCGCCCGCCTGGTTGAGGTGCGGCGAGGTGAACGAGATGCCGTACTTCAAAGGCGTCAGGGCGATGCCCTTTCGCAAGTGGGCGTGGGTGGCATTGAAGGCACGCACGCGGGCCTTGCGCTCCCGGTAGTCGGCGCTCTTCTCCAGCGTGGCGACCAGATCCTCGATCACGTTGTCCTGGAGCGTCTGGCCGTAGTGCGTGACGTTCCTCGACCCGGTGCCGTAGAAGTTGGCGCGCCGCACGTCCAGCGGCTCCCTGCCGAGGTGAAAGGCGATCTCGTCGATGACCTGCTCGATACCCAGCGCCCCTTGAGGCCCGCCGAAACCCCGGAACGCCGTGGCCGACACGGTGTTGGTCTTGCAGCGGTAGGAGTGGATGGCCACGTGCTCCAGGAAATACGTGTTGTCGCTGTTGAGCGCAGCGCGGTCGTTCACGCCGGCCGACAGATCGGCCGAATAACCACAGCGGCCTGCCAGGTCCATCTCCAGGCCGAGGATCCGGCCATCGCCGTCGAAACCGACGTCGAAGCAGGTCTCGAAGTCATGGCGTTTTCCGGTCATCACCATGTCGTCGTCGCGGTCCACCCGGAGCTTCACCGGCCGGCCTGTCTTCTGGGCCAGCAGCGCGGCGTTGCAAGCGAACAGCACGGAACCGCTCTCCTTGCCGCCAAAGCCACCCCCCATGCGGCGGCATTCGGCAACCACGTCCTTTTCGTCAAGGCCCAGCGCATGCGCGACGTGGTGCTGCGTCTCGGTCGGGTGCTGGGTCGAGGTGTAGACGTGCATGCCCCCGTCGTCGCGCGGTACCGCGTAAGCCACATGGCCTTCGAGGTAAAACTGCTCCTGCCCGCCCATGCGGAACCGCTTGCTCAGCCGATGGGGGGCCTGCTCGATGGCCTGGCGCGCATCGCCACGCACGACATGGCGCGTGGGCAGCACGAAGCTCTGGTTCGCCATCGCCTGCTGCACGGTGAACACCGGCTCCAGGTCTTCGTACTCCACCACCGCCAGGCGCAGCGCCCGCCGCGCGGCCTCGATGGATTCGGCGGCCACCGAGAACAGCGCCTGCCCAACGCATTGCACGATGCCCTGCGCGAGGATGGGTTCGTCCGCCACCACCGGCCCGCAGTCGTTGGTGCCGGGGATGTCTTCGGCCACCATGGCGGCCACCACACCCGGCGCGGCGCGCACCGCGGAGAGATCGATGGAGCGGATGCGGGCGTGGGCCCGCGTGCTCTGACCCACCGCCGCGTAGAGCGTGCCGCGCAGCTCGGGCAGATCGTCCGTGTAGTTGGCCCGGCCCGTGACATGCAGCGCACCACTGTCATGCCCGATGGATTGGCCGACACCCCCGAGCGGGTTGGGCCGTGCATCCTGGTTCATGCGAACACCTCCTCGTCAAGCACACTGATCCGGGCGTCGCCCGTGGTTTCGAAATGGAATTTGCGCAGGAGATTGCGCGCCACCAGCCGGCGGTAGGACTTGCTGGCGCGCATGTCATCGATGGGCTCGAAGTCTTGGTCGAGCGCGGCGATGGCCTGGCGCACCGCCGCCTCGTCCCAGCGGCCCTGCAACAGGGCCGCCTCGCAGCGGGGCGCGCGGCTCGGCGTGGCGGCCATGCCGCCAAAGGCCACCCGGACGCGCTGCACCGTGCCGTCATCACCACACACCAGAGAGAACGCCCCGCACAACGCGGAAATGTCCTGATCGAAGCGCTTCGAAATCTTGTAGGCACGAACCTGCAGGCGCGGATCGCGCAGGGGGATGCGAATGCGCTCGATGAATTCGCCGGCGGCCAGCACGTTGCGCTGGTACCCGGTGTAGAAGGCGTCCAGAGGCACCTCGCGGGTGTGCGGCCCGCGCCGCAGCACCAGACTGGCATCGAGCGCCATCAGCACAGGCATCGAGTCGCCAATGGGCGAACCATTGCCGATGTTGCCGCCCAGCGTGCCCGCATTCCGGATTGGCACCGAGGCAAATCGGCGCGCCCATTCGGCCAGCTCCGGGTACTGCTCGACCAGGGGCTCGAAAGCATCCGTCAACGCCACCGCCGCACCGATCTCGAGGTGGCTGGCGCTGCGCTCGACGCGGCGCAAGGCCTCGACCCGCCCGACGTACAGCAAGGCCGGCAGGTCCTGGCGCTTCTTGGTCAGCACCAGACCAAGGTCCGTCCCGCCAGCGAGGATGCGCGCATCGGGGTGGGCCATGCGAAGCGCGGCGAAATCGTCCAGTTCCACCGGTGCCCAGAACTGCCGGCCGTGGGCATCCAGCGCCACGCTTTCACCCGCATCCGCCACCGATGAAACCGGGGCGAGACACGCCGCGCCCGCCTTCGCACATTGCGGGCCCGCCTTTCTTGCCGCATCGACGATGGGCCGGTAACCGGTGCACCGGCAGAGGTTGCCCGCCAACGCGCATTCGATCTCGTCGCGGCTGGCATCGGGCCTCGACGCCAGCAGCGCATGCAGCGACATCACGAAACCCGGCGTGCAGAAACCGCACTGCGAAGCGTGGACATCGACCATGGCCTGCTGCACCGGGTGGAGATCGGCACCCGATTTGGCCAGCCCCTCCACCGTCAGGACCTCCTTGCCGTGCAAGGTCGGCAGCAACTGGATGCAGGCATTGACCGCGCGGCGGCGCACGCCCTGACCATGCGGCTCGCTCACGACCACGGTGCAGGCGCCGCAATCGCCTTCGGCGCACCCCTCCTTGGTTCCGGTGAGCGCGAGCGCCTCGCGCAGGTGATTGAGCAAGGTGCGGTTGGGATCGGGGTTGTCCAACCGGTGGGGCTGGCCGTTCACCACGAAGTGGATGCGCGACGGCGCCGCGGGTGGCAACGATGGCTGGTTCTCGCTAGGCATGGATTCCTCGTGGCTGAAACGACAGGCGTTCGATGGCGGCAAGTCTTTCACTGTCAACAATTAATGTCAACATAGTAGAAACGCTAGTGTTAACATTTTTTGGCCGCATAAAATCCGGCACCACCCTGACGGGTGCAAGCAGCCCTCACCAGAGAACACACCATGGCAACGAGGAAGACGAGCGCTGGAGACACCACGACCGGTGGCCCGGCGACACCCCCTTTCAAGAAGTCGGCCCGGACCGCCGTCGAACCGGCGAAGCCTGCGGGCAAGGCACGCGAGCCGGAGGAGTCGCCCGAGGAGCGCGTTTACAGAACCCTGTACGACGGCATCCTGGATCGACGCCTCGCCCCCGGCACCAAACTCAAGGAGATACCGCTGGCGCAGGCTTTCGGCGTCACGCGTGGCGTCGTGCGAAAGACGCTGGCACGGCTCGCCACCGCCAAGGTGGTCACCCTTCGATCGCAGCACGGCGCCAGCGTGGCCAGCCCTTCGCTGGAGGAAGTCGGCCAGATCTTCGCGGCCCGGCGGCTGATCGAGGGTTTCGTGATCGAGCGGCTGGCCGAGTCGATCGACGCGGACCAGCTCAGGACCTTGCGTGAGCTCATGAAACAGGAACGGGACACCTACCGCGCAGGTGACATGCGCACCGGCATCAAGTTGTCGACCGACTTTCACGTGCAACTCGCGCAATGCGCCGGCAATACGGTGCTCACCGAATTCCTGCAGCAGCTGGTGGCCCGCACGCCCTTGATCTTTCTCGCGCACGGTGACCCTGGCAAGAGCGTCTCCTGCTCGGACCAGGAGCACGCGAACATCATCGCGGCGGTGATCGCGGGCGACACCGAGCGGGCAGTCAAGGCGATGCGCGCGCACCTGGACCATCTCGAAAGCCACGTCGTGCCGGCGGAGCGCACAAAGCCATTGGACCTCGCGCAATTGCTGGGGCTGTGACTCCGCCGGGATCCACCGGTGGCGCCCCAACAGGTGAAACCCTCTAAACAGCGTGCGGAGGGCTTGGTAGATTCCCCCTTCGCACACATACAACGGAGACACGTCACATGACCCAAGTCGCGCCCGAGCTGCTCGCCCTGCAACGCCTATACCACTGGGAAAAGACCGATCCCAACCGCGTTGCGCTCACACAGCCCATGGGCGCGGGCGCGGTGCAGGAATTCACCTGGGCCGAGATCGGCGACCAGGTGCGGCGCATGGCCACCCACCTGCAATCGCAAGGCTGGGAGCCGGGCTCCAAGGTCGCGATCCTCTCGAAGAACTGCGCCTGGTGGATGATGAGCGACCTCGCCATCTGGATGGCCGGCCACGTGTCGGTGCCGCTCTACCCCACGCTCGCGGCCGAGACGGTGCGCCAGATCCTCACCCACAGCGAGGCCAAGGCCTGCTTCATCGGCAAGCTCGATGGCTGGGAAGGCATGAAGCCCGGCGTGCCCGCTGGCCTGCCCTGCATCAGCTACGCGCTCTCGCCGCTGGACGCGATCCAGGCCTACGAAGGCTGGGACGCGATCTGCGGCCGCCACCAGCCGCTGCAGGGTGAGCCCACGCGCGGCGCCGACGAACTCGCGACCCTGATCTACACCTCGGGCACCACCGGCATGCCCAAGGGCGTGATGCACAGCTTCGGCAACTTCGCCTGGGCCATCGACTCCGGCGTCAAGCGCATCCCGCTCTCGGGCGAAGACCGCATGCTGTCCTACCTGCCGCTGGCCCATGTGGTCGAGCGCATGCTGGTCGAACACGGCTGGCTGCGCACCGGCATGCACGTGTACTTCGCCGAGTCGCTCGACACCTTCGCCGCCGACCTGCAGCGCGCGCGGCCCACCATCTTCTTCTCGGTGCCGCGCCTGTGGGTCAAGTTCCAGCAGGGCATCCACGCCAAGATGCCGCCGGCCAAGCTCAACCGGCTCCTGGGCATCCCCATCCTGGGTGGCATCGTGCGCCGCAAGGTGATGAAGGCCCTGGGCCTGGACCAGTGCAAGTTCGCCGCCGGTGGCGCCGCGCCCATGCCCATGGCCCTGCTGCAGTGGTACAGCCAGCTCGGCCTGAACATCAACGAGGGCTACGGCATGACCGAGAACCTCGCGCTCTCGCACATCACCGAGCCGGGCAAGAACCAGCAGGGCACCGTGGGCCCCACCTACGCCGGCGTACAGCACCGCCTCGACCCCGAGACCGGCGAGGTGCAGATGCGCAGCCAGGCGCTGATGCAGGGTTACTACAAGGAGCCCGAGAAGAGCCGCGAGGCCTTCACAGAAGACGGCTGGCTCAAGACCGGCGACAAGGGCACGATCGACAAGCAGGGCCTGCTGCGCATCACCGGCCGTGTGAAAGACCTGTTCAAGACCGGCAAGGGCAAGTACGTGGCGCCCGCGCCGATCGAGGACAAGCTGGTGATGCACGAGGCCGTGGAAGCCTGCGTGGTGACCGGCGCCAACCTGGGCCAGCCCCTGGGCATCGTGATGCTCAACGCGGACGCGGCCGCGCGCGTGGCGAACGACGCCGCCGCGCGCACCGAGCTCGAAACCTCGCTGGCCAGCCACCTCAAGGGCATCAACGCCACGCTGGACCCGCACGAGCAGCTGCAGTGCATCGTGGTCGTCACCACCGCCTGGACGGTGGACAACGACATCATCACGCCCACCTTCAAGGTCAAGCGCAACCGCATCGAAGACCTGTACGCGCGGTACTACGAAACGTGGGAAACGTCCGGAAAACGGGTGATCTGGCAGAAAGACTGAGGCAGGCTGGCGGCTAACATACCGCCATGCACATCCTCCTGACTGGCGCGGCCGGCTTCATCGGCATGCACACCGCCCAGCGCCTGCTGGCGCGCGGCGACACGGTGCTCGGCATCGACAACCTCAACGACTACTACGCCGTCGCGCTCAAGCGCGCCCGGCTGGAGCCGCTGCAGAAGCACCCGGGTTTCGCCTTCGAACAGGTCGATGTGGCCGACCGCGAGGCCATGGCCCGGCTGTTCGCCAGCCACCGCTTCGACGCCGTGGTGCACCTGGCGGCCCAGGCCGGTGTGCGCTACTCGATCACGCACCCCAACGCCTACCTCGACAGCAACCTCACCGGCTTCGGCCACATCCTGGAAGGCTGCCGCGCGCAGAAGCCGGGCCACCTGGTCTACGCGTCCAGCTCCAGCGTGTATGGCGGCAACACCAAGATGCCGTTCGAGGAAACCGACGCCGTCGACCACCCGGTGAGCCTGTATGCGGCCACCAAGAAGGCCAACGAGCTGATGGCCCACACCTACAGCCACCTCTATGGGCTGCCCACCACCGGCCTGCGTTTCTTCACGGTGTACGGGCCCTGGGGCCGGCCCGACATGGCCTACTTCAGCTTCACCCGCGCGGTGCTCGAAGGCCGGCCGATCCAGGTCTTCAACCACGGGAAGATGAAGCGCGACTTCACCTACATCGACGACATCGTCGAAGGCGTGCTGCGCGTGCTCGACAAACCGGCCACGCCCGAGAACGCGGGTGGACCGCCCTACCGCATCTTCAACATCGGCAACCACGACCCGGTGCCGCTGATGGACTTCATCGGCTGCATCGAACAGGCGCTGGGGCGCGAGGCGATCAAGGAATTCCTGCCCATGCAGGACGGCGACGTGCCGGCGACCTACGCCAGCACCGAGGCCCTGCACCGCTGGGTGGGCTTCGCGCCCTCCACGCCCCTGAAGGACGGCATCGAACGCTTCGTGCGCTGGTACCGCGAGTACCACCAGGCCTGAAGCCGCCTCAGTCCAGCGTGCTCAGCACCCGTGCGAGCACGCCCTCGCTGCCCTGCTCGCACAGGCCCAGCACCACCTCGAAGCCCTGGGCATTGCCGTAGTATGGGTCGGGCACTTCGCGCCGGCCTTCCACACCCGCGTACTCCAGGAACAGGTGCAGCTTGTGCTGGTGCTCGGGCGGGCACTTGAGGCGCAGGTTCTCCAGGTTGTCCGCGTCCATGGCAAGGATCAGGTCGAAGTTCCTGTAGTCCTCATCGCGCACGCGGCGGGCCCGCTCGCGCTCGATCTGCGGGTAACCGCGCGCCATCGCAAGGGTGATCGCCCGGCGGTCGGGCTTTTCCCCCTGGTGGCCGGCATAGGTGCCGGCGGAATCCACTTCCACCCGCTGCGCCAGCTGGCGGCGCGCGATGGCGGCGTGCAGCACGCTGGCCGCCATGGGCGAGCGGCAGATGTTGCCCATGCAGACGACAAGTATTCGAAACATGCTTTCGAGAGTACCAAAGACAAAGCCCGCCAGAGGCGGGCCGTGTGCAAGGAGGCAGGGGAATGGATCAGATCAGGTAGCTGTCCAGACTCTTGCCCGATGCCAGCACGGCGCGAACCCATTCGGGTTTGCGGCCCGGGCCACCTGCCCAGAGTTCACCGTTCGGGCCTTTGTACTTGGCCGGTGCGGCCGATTTGGATTTGCCGATCTTCTTGGTCGCCGAGGTGCTGCCCAGATCGGCGGTGGTGATGCCGAATTGCTTCATCTTCGCCTTGATGTCGGCGATGACCGCGGAGAGCTCGTCCTTGCGCGCCTGCTCGGCCTGTGCCATCAGGTTCTGGGCTTGCGCCATGAGTTCGGAATAACTTGCCATTGAAATCGTCCTTTTTAGGTAATGTTTGATCCATCCGGAACCGGATGTCTGCCAACGACGCAGACCATCATTCTATTCCGGGGGATCGCCATTTATATAGCTCCGGCGGCAATTCGGCCTGCAGTTCCAACGCGGATTTGGTGACAGGATGTGTCAACCTCAAACGCCAGGCGTGCAGGAACATGCGTTTCAAACCAATGCGTGCCAATTGCCGATTGAGTTCGAAATCGCCGTATTTGTCGTCGCCCGCAATCGGATGGCCGGCGCTGGACAAATGCACGCGAATCTGATGGGTGCGGCCGGTCTTGATGGTGACCTCCAACAGGCTGAAGCCTTCGGGAACGACCGCCTCCAGCCCTGGTGGCGCGGGCACGCGCTGCGCCACCCTCACCATCGTGACCGAGCGCATGCCGTCCGGATCGTCGGCTGTCGTCACCTTCACACGGCGTTCGCCATCAGGTAATAGGTATTTGTGCAAAGGCTGGTCCAGCACCTTCAGGCGGGCGGGCCAGGCGCCTTTGACCATCGCCAGATAGGTTTTTCCGGTTTCGCGTTCGCGAAATTGGTCCTGCAATGCCTTGAGCGCGCTCTTTTTCTTGGCAATCAGCAACAGGCCGCTGGTTTCCCGGTCCAGGCGATGCACCAATTCGAGCAATCGGGCCTGCGGCCGAGCCTGGCGCATTTGTTCGATCACGCCGAAACTCACGCCGCTGCCACCATGCACCGCCACGCCGGCGGGCTTGTCAATCGCCAGAAAGGCCTCGTCCTCGAACACGACCGGGAATTCGCGCGCCGGCGCCGGATGGGCCGCTTTCTCTTCGGCGCGTTCGGACAGCCGGATCGGCGGAATGCGCAACACATCGCCAAGGGCGACGCGGTCGTCGGCCGACACCCGGCCCTTGTTCCGGCGCACCTCGCCCGAGCGGATGATGCGGTAGATGTGCGATTTGGGCACCCCTTTGAGGATGCGGATGAGGAAGTTGTCCAACCGCTGCCCCGCCGACTCTTCGTCAACCGTGATGTGTCGGATTTCCCCCGAATTCGGGTTGCTGAGCATGGGTGTGAATAAGGCCACCACGAATGGCGGGGAGCTGACTATAATGCGTCACACCCGTCGTGTGCCGTAAGTGATTGATTTACCTTGAGTTTAAGGCAGTCACCCAAGGCAAGGGACCGCAGCTTGCAAGGCAAGGCGTCCGCCGCGGGTGGGTTGCCACCCGCAGCACCCGGGTCTGGCGCCGTTGCCCGATGCATTCCCATGCGAATCCTGGCACGGCGGCGGGCCGGTCGAAGCCGCGGGCGAATCCGCTGAAGAACACGAACCCGAATACGGAATACCCCAATCACCCAGCCCGCAACACGTGGCTGGGTGAGGACGAAGTGAAGCCAGAGAGACACCGGCCAGATCCATGTCAATGACAGCCATCGAGCCTTCTTCCCTGTTCACCCACCTCCACGCGCCTACGCCCTGACCTGGCGGTTCGACGCGGCACCCTGGTGCCCGCCTGTGTTGAACGCCTTCCCCGAACCGCGGGTCAACGGCTCTCCGGCAATTCCTCCCCTCGTTCGCGCTTCCGCTGGTTCACGGCAGGTTGGCGCATGGGCCGGTGGCCCCTGCGTCCTTGTGTTTGAACGAAGGAACGCATCATGAAACGCATGCTGATCAACGCCACGCAGGCCGAAGAGCGCCGCCTGGCGATCGTGGACGGGCAGAAATTGCTCGACTACGAAATCGAAATCGAAGGGCGCGAACAGCGCAAGGGCAACATCTACAAAGCGGTGGTCACCCGCGTGGAGCCGTCGCTCGAAGCCTGCTTCGTCGACTACGGCGAAGAACGCCACGGCTTCCTGCCTTTCAAGGAAATCTCGCGCCAGTATTTCGCCGCCGGGGTGCAGGTCAACCAGGCCCGCATCAACGACGTGATCCGCGAAGGCCAGGAATTGCTGGTCCAGGTGGAAAAGGAAGAACGCGGCAACAAGGGCGCCGCCCTCACCACCTTCGTGAGCCTGGCCGGCCGCTACGTGGTGCTGATGCCCAACAACCCGCGCGGCGGTGGCGTGAGCCGCCGCATCGAAGGCGAAGACCGCCAGGAACTCAAGCAGGCGCTGGACCAACTCGAGTACCCCAACGGCATGAGCATCATCGCGCGCACCGCCGGCATCGGCCGCGACGCCGCCGAACTGCAGTGGGACCTGAACTACCTGCTCAAGCTCTGGAACGCCATCGACGGCGCGACCAAGGGAGGCAAGGGCGCCTTCCTGATCTACCAGGAATCGAGCCTGGTGATCCGCGCGATCCGCGACTACTTCAACAGCGACATCGGTGAGATCCTGATCGACACCGACGACATCTTCGAACAGGCTCACCAGTTCATGAGCCACGTGATGCCCGAGCACGGGCACCGCGTGAAGCGCTACCGCGACGACGCGCCGCTGTTCTCGCGCTTCCAGATCGAGCACCAGATCGAAACCGCGTACAGCCGCACGGTGAACCTGCCTTCTGGCGGCGCCATCGTGATCGACCAGACCGAAGCGCTGGTGGCGGTGGACGTGAACTCGGCCCGCGCCATCAAGGGCGGCGACATCGAGGAAACCGCGACCCGCACCAACCTGGAAGCCGCCGACGAAGTGGCCCGCCAGGCGCGCCTGCGCGACCTGGGTGGTCTGGTGGTGATTGACTTCATCGACATGGAAGAGTCGAAGAACCGCCGCGAAGTGGAAAACCGTCTGCGCGACGCGCTGCGCCAGGACCGCGCCCGCGTGCAGTTCGGCGCCATCAGCAAGTTCGGCCTGCTCGAAATGAGCCGCCAGCGCCTCAAGCCCGCGCTCAACGAAGGCGCTTCCATCCCCTGCCCGCGCTGCGGTGGTTCCGGCCACATCCGCGACACCGAGAGCTCGGCGCTGCAGATCCTGCGCATCATCCAGGAAGAGTCGCTCAAGGACAGCACGGCCGCCGTGCTGGTGCAGGTGCCGGTCGAAGTGGCCAGTTTCCTGCTGAACGAAAAGCGCACCGAGATCACCAAGATCGAACTCAAGCAGCGCATCAGCGTGCTGCTGGTGCCCAACAAGTCGCTCGACACGCCCAACTACAAGCTCGAGCGCCTCAAGCACGACGACCCGCGCCTGGACAACCTGGACGCGAGCTACAAGCTGGCCGATGAAGTGGACGACGTCGCCAGCTTCACGCGCCGCAGCCAGGAACGCACCAACAAGCAGGAACCGGTGATCAAGGGCGTGCTGCCCGACGGTCCCGCGCCCGTGGCCGCACCGCGCCCCGAAACGCCGGCCCCCGCCGCCGCACCGGTGGCAGCGCCCGTGGCCGCCAAGGCCGTGCCGGCCGCACCGGCACCGGCCGAGAAGGGTTTCTTCGGCTGGCTCAAGAGCCTGTTCGGCGCCGAACCGGCACCGGCCAAGCCGGCGGCAACGCCTGCCGTGACCGCACCGGCCGCCAAGGGCGGTGCCCGCGAGGAACGTGCCGACGGCGGTCGCCGCGAAGGTGGCCGTGACGGCCGCAGCCGCGGTGGCCGTGGTGGCGCCGAAGGCCGTGGTTCGCGCGAAGGCCGCGAAGGCGGTGGCCGCAACGGTGGCCGCGGTGGCGAAGGCCGTGCGGTCGAGGCGCGCGCCGAGGGCGGCCGCGTGGAAGGTCGCAACGAACAGGCGCGTGGCGAAGGCCGTCGCGGTGAAGGCCGCGGCGAAGGTCGCAATGAGAACCGTGGTGAAGGCCGCAACGAGAACCGCAACGAAGGGCGCGGTGGTGAAGGCCGCCAAGGCAACCGCCGCGAAGGTGGCCGCCGGGAAGCCCCTGTGGCGGCCGAAGGCGGCAACGTCAACAACGCCCTGCCGCTGGACGCCGCGCCGGGCGACACGCCCGAAGCGGCCGAAGGCCAGCAACGCCGCGACCGCGATCGCCGCCCCCGCGGTGACAACCGCCGCCGCCAGCCGGGCGCCGAAGGTGCCGAGGCAGCGCCCCGTCCCGACGCCGTGGAAGGTGAACAGCCGGCCACCGTCGCCGAAGGCGTGAGCGAAGCTCAAGCCCCGCGCGAGGGCGACGCCGAGAACGGCGCGCCGCGCGGCAACCGCGAACGCCGCAGCCGCGACCGCTATGGCCGCGACCGCCGCGAACGCGGCCCCCGCGAAGGCGTGGTCGAAGGGGAAGAGGCTTCGGCCGCCGCCGAAACCGTGGCACCTGCCGAGCGCAGCGAAGCGGTGAGCGACTCGCCCGATGCCTCGGCCTACGAAGCCCCCGTGCGCAGCTACTTCAGCATGGCCACGCCGCCTGCTGTGAACGCGGAAACCACCGAAGCGCCGGCGGCCGAACCCGTCGCTGTGGCGCCTGCCGAAGTGGTGGTGCCGACCCCGGTGGCCGCACCTGCGGCCGAAGTGGCGGCACCCGCGCCCGCCGTGGTGCCGGAAGCACCTCGCGCGCCGCGCGCAGCAGCCCCCGTGGCCGCCGCCGCACCGCGCGCGGTCGAAGCGCCCGGCTCCCGAGGCCTGCCCAAGGTGCAGCCGTTCACGCTGTCCGTCGAATCCCTTGACCAGGTGGCACAGGCCAGTGGCCTGGAATGGGTGAACTCCAACGCGGAGAAGGTGGCCCAGGTGCAGGCCGCCATCGCGGCCGAACCCAAGCCCATCCATGTGCCGCGCGAACCCAAGCCGCCCGTGGTGCTGGACGAAGGTCCGCTGGTGCTGGTGGAAACGCGCAAGGACCTGCGCGACATGAAGCTGCCATTCGAGAACCCCTGAGTCCTCGCCACCGCTGCCCGCCTCCGGGCGTGGCGGCAGGCCCCAAAGAAAAAGCCGATCGGGTTCCGATCGGCTTTTTCTTTGGGGATGCCCTGGCGCATCCCCTGGCTTCGGTTCGACTCAGTCCAGCAGCGCGGCCCGCTTCCACGCAGCTTGCGCGGCCGTTTCATCGCCCCGCTCTTCGGCCAGCTGCGCCAGGCCACGCCAGGTGCGGCGCAGCAGGGCAGGGTCGTCCAGGCTGTGGCTGGACTGGCTCAGCATCTGCGCGGCCTTGCCCCAGAGCTGGCGACGCATGCAGGCCTGGCCCGCGAGGTACTGCAGGAAGCCGTTCTGCGGCCATTGGCGCTGCAACTGCTCCAGTCGGGCCAGCCCGGCGGCGTCGAGCTCACCCAGGCCTGGTTCCAGCGCCAGCACGAGCTGGCGCTGCTGCGCCACGTCCAGCGCCCCGAACTCGGGCCACAGGGGTTCGAGCCAGGCGCGCACGCGGGCGTGGACCAGCTCGCGGTCCTGCTCGCTGGTGGCGGGGCCGGTCAACTGGTTGGCGCGGCGCGCGGCGGCCAGGGCCACCTCGGGCATGGCGCGCTCGGTGGCGTCCAGGCCGTTCCAGAACGCCTCCAGCTGCGCCATGTCGTGTGCTTCGCGCAGGGCGTCCAGCGCCAAGCCGCGCACGATGCTGCGGGAGGCCTCGGGCGAAAACGCGCGGTGCTTGGCCAGCACGCGCGCGGTCTCCAGCGCCTCGCCGGTTTCACCGCTCAGGCGGGCGATGCGCAGCTTCAGGCGCAGCGCCTGGATGCGCCGGCTCGCGCCTTGCGGCAGCTCTGCCAAGCGCGCACGCGCGGCGTCGGCGTCATGGTCTTCCACCGCCCAGCGCACCGCGCGCAGCAGTGCACCTTCGTGGGCTTCCGGCGCGCTTTTGGCCAGCTTCGGGCTGAGAGCGGCCTGCAGGTTCTCGTCGCGGCGCTCGCGGTTCTGCAGCGATTGCGCGCTCTCGGCCAGCAGCAGGTGGGCGAGCAGCTGAAGCTGGTCGCGGCGGGGCCATTGCCCGGCCGGCACGCCCTTGAGCTGGTCCACCGCCTGCTGGGCCGCCGACTGCGCGCGCACGAAGCGGCCCGCCAGCTGGTGCGACAGCGCGTCCATCACCGAACCGACCACGGCGCGCTCGATCTGCTGGCTGCGCCAGCGCTGGGCCTGCGCGGGCAGGTCGCGCAACATCGAGAACGCGCGCAGCGCGGCATACAGCAGCACGAAGCCGCCGATCAGGCAGAAGACGACGAAGTTGAAGGAGACATCGAAACGGTAGGGCGGCCAGAACAGGGTGAGCGTGGCCTCGTTGTGCCCCACCAGCAGCGCGAGCGCCACGGCCAGCGCCGCGAGGCCGAGCAGCCAGAACACGCTGCGCATGGCACCACCAAAACGGGCGGCCATCAGCGCCCCCCTGCCGCGGCGGTCAGGGCCGTCAGGGTTTCTTCGGGCCGCGGCAGGTCGCTGTCCACCAGGTCCTTGCGCAGGCGTGCCAGCGTGGCCTGGGCGGTGGTCACGCGGGGCGAGTTGGTGTCGAAGTAACGCGCGAGCGCGGCTTCCACGGCCATCAGATCGGCCTGGCTGGCCTGCATGTGACGGGCCAGCAGGCCCAGGCGCGCATTGAGCAGCTTGAGCTTGAGGTTCTCGCGCATGAACAGGGCTTGGTCGGGCGCGAGCAGCACGGCTTCGGGCCGGTCGATGCGGCTCACGCGCACCAGCTCGCGGCCGTTGCGGGTGACATCGGTCCAGATGCGCGTCCACAGACCGCTCCACCAACCCGACACGCGGCTCCAGCCGGTGGTGTCCGGTTCAGTCGCCGCATCGGGCACGGCAGCGGTCTCGGGCGCGGCGTCCTTCACCGCCACGGGTTCGGGGGCGGCCTTTCGCCCGGCCTTGCCCTTGCTCAACGGTGCGGCCACCGGCTGGCCCACCTGGTTGAGCAGCGGCCAGTCGTCCACCTGCCGCGCGAGTTCATCGAGCTGCAGCGTGAGCGCGGGGATGTCGGCCAGGGAAGCGCCCTGGATGCGCTGGATGTCGCGGCCGATGGCACGCTGCACCGGGTTCAGGCGTGGCTGCGCGGCGCGCGCGATGCGCTGGTCGGCAGCCTGCAGGGCCGAGACGAGCGGTTGGGCGGTGCCGGTGAGCTGGGCCTGTTGCTGCGCCAGGCGCAGCGCGGATTCCAGGTCCTGCACCAGGTTGTCGTCGCGCGAGCGGGAGAGCGAGAGCATGAGCTCTTCGAGCTGGCTGCGCTGCAGGGTCACTTCCGACAGCCGCACCTCGGCCACGGCCAAGCGGGCTTGCAGTTCCTGCGTGAGGGCTTCGGCCTGGGCCGCCAGCGTGCGCGCCTCCACGGCCTGCGCGATGGTGTCCTGGCTGCGGCGGGCCAGCTCCTGCTGGGTGAAGCCGAGCTTCTGCCAGAGCAGGCCCGTCATCACCAGCGCCAGCGCGGCGATCAACAGGGCCAGCCACTGAAAGACCTGGCCTGAACGCCGCGGAGCGGCCACGGGCGCCGGGGGAGGCGCAACGGCGGCGGGCGCCGGCGCGGCAACGGGGGGAGTGGGGTCGGGTGTGTCGGCGCTCATGGTCGGGTCCAGCCTGATTCTAGAGCGCGCACCACATCGGCCAATGCAGGACGGGTCTGACAGATCTGGCCGAACCCTGCCTGAGCGGCCGCAGCGGCGATGCGCGGGTGCGTGACCAGCGCGCTCGCTGGCGCCCACACCGGGGCTGGCCGCAGGTTCTGCAGCGGCAGCAGGGCTTCGGAACTGCTGAACAGCCACACGCTGTGCGCCGTGGCCGCCGCATCGATCACGGCGCGGTCGGTGGCTGAAAGCACGGGCGCGCGTCGCGCATACGCCACACATCCCTGCACCTGCGCACCGGCGGCGGTGCATTGGCGGATCAGCCAGTCGCGGCCGGTGCCGGCCACCCCGGCCTCCGAGGTTCCCTGGGCCGAGGTGCCGCGCACGATCAGCACCTGCCGCCCCGGGCCGACTTGGGACGAGACCACCGGCCACAAATGCTCGGAGTCGAACTGCGCGGCGTCAGGAGGCGGTGCATCGATGTGGGCCGCACCCAGGCCCAGCGGCTCGAGGGCCTGCTCGAGCAGGCGCGCCGTGCCAGGGCCCGGGGCCCAGAAGCGGGTGTGCGGCGGTTGGCTGGCGGGTGCGACCCCGCCCTCGAAGAAATGGCTCACCGCCGCGCCGCTCACGAACAGGATGGCATCGGCCTGCGTCCAGTGCGAGCGCCAGTGGTGCAGCGTGGCCCGGTCGGCCTCGGCGGCGGGTGGCGCAATTTCAATCAGGGGCAGGGCCTGGGCTGGCCAGCCTTCGGCGCGCAGGGCATCCACCCAGGCCAGGGCCTCGGGCGCCGGCCGCGTGACGATGAGCCGTTCCAGCCGGCGCCGGGTGCCAGGCGGGTGGGCGGCGGTGTCCACCAAGGCCTCAGGTCTCCGCGACCGGTGGCGCGGCACCAGCCGCGCGCAGCGCATGGGCCACCTGCTGGCCCAGCGCCTCGGCCTCGTCCAGTGTGGTCACGGCCGCTTGGGTGCCGACGCGCACCAGGGGTGCCTGCCCCTCGGGGTCGCCCCAGGCCGCGTCGAGCCGCAGCGCGCCTTCGCGGCCCCAGTCGGCGTAGGCGGCCAGCGGCATGGAGCAGCTGCCACCCATGGCGCGCGAGACCGTGCGTTCGGCGGCCACGCGCAGCCAGGTGGGCTGGTGCACCAGCGGCGCCAGCGCGGCGATCAGGTCGGCGCGGTCGGCGCGCACCTCGATGCCCAAGGCGCCCTGCCCGGCCGCCGGCAAGGAATCGATCGGGTCGAAGATGTGGCGGATGCGCGCCTCCAGCCCCAGGCGCTTGAGGCCGGCGGCGGCGAGCACGATGGCGTGGTACCGGCCTTCATCGAGCTTGCGCAGGCGCGTGTCGAGGTTGCCGCGCAAGGGTTCGATGCGCACATCGTCCCGGCCCAACTGGTCCAGCGCCGCGCGCAGCAGCACCAGGCGGCGCAGGCTGGAGGTGCCCACCACGCCGTTGGCCGGCAGGTCGGCCAGCCCGGCGCAGTGCGGCGAGACCCAGGCATCGCGCGGGTCTTCGCGCTCCATCACGCAGGCCAGCGCGAAGCCAGGTGGCAGCTCCATCGGCACGTCCTTGAGCGAGTGCACGGCGATGTCGGCGCGGCCGTCTTCCAGCGCGAGCTCGAGTTCCTTCACGAACAGGCCCTTGCCGCCCACCTTGGACAGGCTGCGGTCCAGTATCTGGTCGCCCAGGGTGGTCATGCCCAGCAGCGTGACGCGGTGGCCCAGGCCTTCGAGCAAGGCCTTGACGTGTTCGGCTTGCCACAGGGCGAGGCGGCTTTCACGGGTGGCGATGGTGATGGCCAGAGCGGCGGAAGAGGATGGGGACATGGGTCGGGAAGGAGGGTCCGGGAAGGCCGGACGTCGCGGGCGATTTTGGTACCCGGCTGGTAACGGAAGCGGTGATTTTGGATGCTAGCATGCCCTGTTCCGTCGAGCGCCCGTCCACCCCAACCCACCACCCACCATGACGCGAAAGCC
>Ga0247823_10000334_pt1 | contig 41223 bp, 34 predicted proteins | sample 13C_PalmiticAcid_2_FD_192426 | JGI IMG/M metagenome (GOLD analysis project Ga0247823, IMG submission 192426) | Soil microbial communities from agricultural site in Penn Yan, New York, United States - 13C_PalmiticAcid_Day30 | ecosystem: Environmental > Terrestrial > Soil > Agricultural land... | reverse complement strand
CGAGCAACAGCGCGAGCTCCTCGCGATTGGCCGGATCGTCGCACCACGCCGCCGCGTTGGACACCGCCACCAGCAACCGATCGACCGTCTCGGGATTGGTCTCCATCCAGTCGGCGCGCATCGCCAGCACCTTCTCGACTCCGCGCCGCCAGATATCGACGCCGGCGGCGACGATCTCGCCCAGGCCCTCGGCCACCGCGGCGCTGTTCCACGGCTCGCCGGCGATGAACCCGTCGATCTCGCCAAGCCGCAGCGCTTCGACCATGAACGAAGGCGGCAGAACACGAAGACTGACGTCGCGATCGGGATCGACTCCGGCAAAGCCGAGCCAGTAGCGCAGCATCAGCGCGTGGCTGGAGAAACGGTGCACCACGCCGATCACCGGCTTGCGCTTGTACAGTCCGATCGCATTGGCGAAATCATGCGCGACAGCCTCGGGATCGTGCACCCTTTTGGCCGGATCGGGATCGAGCGCCTCGGCGAACGCGCTCGCCATCACCAGTGCATTGCCGTTGACGTTGAGCTTGAACGGCGCCGAGATCGCCGCGGGATGCTGGCTGAGCCCCAGATTCACTGCGATCGCCAGCGGCGCAAGCATGTGCGCCGCCTGCACTTGCCCGTAGACCAGCCGGTCGCGCAAGGTCGCCCACGAGGTCGTCCGCACGAGGCCGAGATCGATCCCCTGTGCCTCGGCAAAGCCCTTCGCGCGGGCAACCACCAAGGGTGCGCTGTCGGTCAGCGGCAGAAAGGCAATCGATAGCGGCGTCATTACAGCCCCCCCAACAGGCTATGGGCGGTGATCAGCGCCTCGGCGACATCGGCGATGCGCTTGCTCTGGCTCATCGCAGTCGATCGCAGCAGCGTATAGGCTTCGGGTTCGGATAGCCCGCGCGTCTGCATCAATATCGCCTTGGCGCGGTCGATCAGCTTGCGGTCGGCGAGCGCCGTGCGCGCCTCGTCGAGCTCGGTCTGCATCCGGGCAAACGCATTGAAGCGGCGGATCGCGAGATCGAGGATCGGCTTGACGCGGTCTTTGCGCAGCCCGTCGACGACATAGGCCGATATGCCGGCATCGATCGCGGCGCCGATCATCGCCTCGTCGGACTGGTCGACGAACATCGCGATCGGCCGGGCCAGCGCCCGGCTGACCGCGAGCATCTCCTCGAGCGTGTCGCGGCTCGGGCTGCCGAGATCCATCAGCACCACATCGGGCGCCATCCGCTCGATCTTGGCGACGAACGCGCCCTGCGGCGGAACGACATGGATATCGTCATAGCCGGCGTCCCGCAGCCCCTCTTCGAGCACGGTCGCGCGCAATCCGCTGTCGTCGACGATCACGATCCGCAAAGAAGCATTCCCCAGGAGCCGGGGTCTAATGCAGTCCCCCGGCGGCGGCGGTCAATCGTCGATCGAGCGCTTGTAGGTTTCGGGCAGCAGGAACAGCCCCAGCACCAGAGTCACTACCGCCGCGACCACCGGATACCAGAGCCCATAATAGATATCCCCGGTCGCCGCGACCATCGCGAACGCCGTCGCCGGCAAGAACCCGCCGAACCATCCATTGCCGATATGATACGGCAGCGACATCGAAGTGTAGCGGATACGGCTTGGGAACAATTCGACCAGCATCGCCGCGATCGGGCCGTAAACCATGGTCACCAACAGCACGAGCGCGGTCAACACTGCCACCACCATCGGCTGGTTGATCGCAGCGGGATCGGCCTTGGCAGGGTAGCCCGCATCCGCGAGCGCTTGCTTGGCGGCGTCCTGGAAATCGGCGATGCCGATCGTCGCGACCGCGGCTTCGGTCAATTTCTCCTTGCGCGGATCATAGACGGGCACTTGCTGCGCGCCGATCTGGACCATTGCGGTCGTCCCCGCCGGCGCCTCCACGTTACGATAAGCGATACCTTGCTTGGCAAGGAACGCCTTGGCGATGTCGCAGCTCGAGCCGTCGAACTTGTTCTTGCCGATCGGATCGAACTGGAACGAGCATTCGGCCGGATCGGCGGTGACCGACACCGGCGCGCTCCGCTGGGCATGCGCCAGCGCCGGGTTGGCGGCCTCGGTGAGCAGCCCGAACAGCGGGAAATAGCTCGCCGCCGCGATAGCGCAGCCTGCGAGAATGATCGGCTTGCGCCCGATCCTGTCGCTCAGCCAGCCGAAGAACACGAAGAACGGCGTGCCGATCGCCAGCGCGATCGCAATCAGGATGTTGGTCGTCCAGCCATCCACCTTGAGCGTCTTCTCGAGGAAGAACAAAGCGTAGAATTGGCCGGTATACCAGACCACCGCCTGCCCCACGACCGCACCGAACAAGGCGATCAGCACGAGGCGCAAATTGCCCCATTGGCCGAACGCCTCGGTCAGCGGTGCCTTGGAAGTGGTGCCCTCGTCCTTCATTTTCTGGAACACCGGGCTCTCGTTGAGCTGGAGCCGGATCCACATCGATACCGCCAGCAGCACGATCGAGATCAGGAACGGGATCCGCCAGCCCCAGTCGGCAAAGGCTTCCTCGCCCAGCAGGGTACGTGCGCCGATCACCACCAGCAGAGCCGCGAACAGCCCCAAGGTCGCGGTGGTCTGGATCCAGCTCGTATAGAGGCCGCGCTTGTTGTTCGGGGCGTGCTCGGCGACATAGGTCGCGGCACCGCCATATTCGCCGCCCAGCGCAAGACCCTGCGCCAGCCGGAGCACGATCAGGATCACCGGCGCGGCGACGCCGATCGACGCGTAGCTCGGCAGCAGCCCGACCGTGAAGGTCGAGAGGCCCATGATCGCCATCGTGACGAGAAAAGTGTTCTTGCGCCCGACCAGATCGCCGATTCGCCCGAATACGAGCGCGCCGAACGGGCGCACCGCGAAGCCCGCGGCGAAGGCGGCGAGCGCGAAGATGAACCCGGTGGTCTCGTTGACGCCCGAGAAGAACTTGGCCGAGATGATCGTGGCGAGGAGACCGTAGAGGTAGAAATCATACCATTCGAACACCGTGCCCAGCGACGATGCCGCGATCACCAGCTTCTCGTTCTGCGTTGCCTTATGGTGGTCGGGCTGCCCCGCGCTCTCGGCCATGAATCGCTCCCCTCTTGTTATCGCTACCCAACCACAAGCCGGCGCGGCTGCAAACCCCTCGCGCTTCACAGCGCGCATGCGGGCGACTAAGCAGCGTGCATGATCGACCGTTTCTTCCTCGCTCACCCGCGCAGCGTCGGTGAGAGCTATGGCGAGCACGCCGCCACTGCGTCGCGCTTCGGCTTCACCATGATCGTCGGCGGCGCAGCCTGCCTCGTCCACGCCTTGCTGCCGAACCTGTTCGCCCGCACCGCGAGCGACACGGTCAAGAAGCTCTACGGCCAGATGAAGGCGCGGCAGCCCGCTTTCTCGCAGGAGCGTCCGGCGTTCCAGCAGCCCGAGTGGCAGATCGAATACGAAATCTAGCCACGTGATCGAGCATGTCGCCATTATCGGCGCAGGATTTTCGGGGACGCTGCAGGCGATCAACCTGCTTCGCCACAAGGGGCCGCGCGCCACGCTGATCGAGCGCGCGCCGGTCGCCGGCACCGGACTCGCTTACGGCGCAGCGCACCCGAGTCACGTCCTCAATGTCCGCGCCGGCAATATGAGCGCTTTTCCCGATGATCCGTCGCACTTCGTCCGCTGGCTGGAGGCGCGTGGCGTGCAGGATGCTCCGGCAGCCTTTATCCCCCGCGTGACCTATGGCGAGTATCTCCGCGAACTGCTCGAGGCCGCGCTCAAGGATCCAAGCGGCCGGCTCACTCTCATTCGCGACGAGGTCCAGGACGTCGCGCTGAACGGCGGGGTCGAGGTCCAGCTCTGCGGCGGCACGCTCGATGCCGATGCCGCGGTGCTCGCGGTCGGCAACCTCCCCCCGCACGACCCTCCCGGGCTCGACCCCGAAAAGCTCTCGGCGCAGCGCTACAAGGGCGATCCCTGGCACGCCTCGGTCCCCGAGAATTTGACTGCCGACGATATTGTGCTCGTCATCGGCACCGGGCTGACGATGATCGACGTCGTCCTCCTGCTCGACGCGCGCGGCTTCCGCGGCAAGATCGTCGCGCTCTCGCGCCGCGGCCTGCTTCCCCGTCCGCACGGCCCCGGCGCCGACTGGCAGAAGATCGACGAGCGCCCCGCCACCACCGCGTCGCGCCTGCTCCAGTCGGTTCGCACCCGAGGGGATTCGATCGGCTGGCGCAACGCAGTCGACGAACTTCGCCCGTTCACTCAGTCGATGTGGGGTAACGCCAGCGAGGCCGAACGCGGCCGCTTCCTCCGCCATTTGCGGCCATGGTGGGACGTCCACCGCCATCGCCTTGCCCCCGAGGTGTACGCGCGCCTGATGGCAGTGATCGAGCGCGGCCAGCTCGAGGTGATCGCCGGCAAGACCCTCGGCTTCGAAGAGCGTGCCGAGGGCATAGAGGTCCGCCTGCGCCGCCGTGGCGCCGACGCCATCGAGGCGTTGCTCGCCCAGCGTATCGTCAACTGCACCGGCCCCTTGGGCGATCTTGCCCGCACCGAGGAGCCCTTGCTCCAGAAACTCGCCGCGCGCGGACTGATCCGTCCCGACGCAGCGCATCTCGGCATCGACGTCGACAATCAGGGCCAGACGATCGCCGCCGACGGCCGCGCCAATCCGGAGCTTTACGCGCTGGGCCCGATGACCCGCGGCGCCTTTTGGGAGATCGTCGCGGTTCCCGACATCCGCACCCAGACGTGGAACGTCGCGCGGCGCCTCTCCAACGCCCATTGGGTCGGCGGCGAAGGGCTGTGACCCTTCGCTCATCCCGGCTTCCGCCGGAATGACGATATTGCGCGCCACATCGACTTAGTATCAATTGACACTATCTGGCGGGAAGCCTATTTCCGCGGCATGACAGATCCCGCAAATCCGCCCCACAATCCTCTGGGCCTCAACGGCTTCGAGTTCGTCGAATTCACGTCGCCCGATCCCGAGGCGATGGCGCGACAGTTCGAGCAGCTCGGCTTCGTCCCGACCCACCGGCACCTCACCAAGAACATCACCCGGTTCAAGCAGGGCCGCATCAATCTGATGCTCAACCGCGACGCCGACGGCCGCGTCGCGCAATTCCGCAACGAGCATGGCGCCTCGGCCAGCGCGATGGCGTTCCGCGTCGCCGATCCGGCCGAGGCGATGGAATGGGCGCTCGCCCACGGCGCCCAGCCGACCGACGAGGACGACACCGTCATCACCGGCATCGGCGGCTCCTATCTCTATTTCATTCAGGACGGCACCGATCTCTACGCCGATTGGGCCGAGATCCCCGGCTGGCAACAGGCCGAAGCGGAGAATAATGTCGGGCTCGATCTGCTCGACCATCTCACGCACAATGTCCGCCGTGGCCAGATGCGAGTGTGGTCGGAATTCTACAAGACGCTGTTCGGCTTCGAGGAGCAGAAGTATTTCGACATCAAAGGCCAGGCCACCGGCCTGTTCAGCCAGGCGATGATCGCCCCCGACAAGGCGATCCGCATCCCCTTGAACGAGAGTCAGGACGACACCAGCCAGATCGAGGAATTCATCCGCGAATATCATGGCGAGGGCATCCAGCATCTCGCGCTGACCACCCCCGACATCTACGACACCGTCGAGCGCCTCCGCGCCCGCGGCGTGAAGCTCCAGGATACGATCGAGACCTATTTCGAGCTGATCGACAAGCGCGTTCCCGGGCACGGCGAGGATGTCGAACGGCTTCGGAAAAACCGCATCCTGATCGACGGCTCGCCGGACGAGGGCATTCTGCTCCAGATCTTTACCGAGAACATGTTCGGCCCGATCTTCTTCGAGATCATCCAGCGCAAGGGCAATGAAGGCTTTGGCAACGGCAATTTCCAGGCCCTGTTCGAGAGCATCGAACTCGACCAGATCCGCCGCGGCGTGATCAAGGTCGACGCCTGAGGGCAGAAGAACGGAGAGGTTCACGCGGAAGCGCGAGCGCGGAGATTGGTTCTTGCCGTTCATTCATCCCGCCGCCTCGGCGGCAGGAAAGTTGCTCGTCCTGTGAGGAGGGCCGCTGGCGCGGCGATTGAAACCTCTTCGCGCCTCCGCGCCTCCGCGAGAACCTGTTTCTTCTTTTTACTGCCCGCGCCGAGCGCTACCCCGGAGGCCAGCATGACCAACTACTTCCCCGGCTTCGGCAATCACGTCTCGACCGAGGCGGTGCCCGGCGCGCTGCCGGTCGGCCGCAACTCGCCGCAGAAGCCTGCTTTCGGCCTCTATGCCGAGCAGCTTTCGGGCACTGCCTTCACGGCGCCGCGCCACGATAATCGCCGCTCGTGGCTCTATCGTTTGCGCCCGAGCGCGGAGCATCCGCCCTTCACCCGCTACGAAGGCGCCCGCAATTTCGCGCCCGGCATCGTGCAAGGTCCCCTCGCGCCCAACCGCCTGCGCTGGGACCCGATCCCCGCTCCTGCCGAACCCACCGACCTGGTCGACGGCATGACCACCATGCTGGCGAACCGCGATCCCGCCGATCTCGAAGGCGTCGCGGTGCATGTCTACGCTGCCAACAAGGACATGAACGCGCGCGTCTTCACCGACGCCGACGGCGAACTTCTCTTCATCCCGCAGGCGGGCCGGCTCCGGTTGCTCACAGAGCTCGGGCGGATCGACGTGGCTCCGGGCCAGATCGCACTGGTCCCGCGCGGCGTGAAGTTCCGCGCTCTCCTCCTGGACGGCGCGGCACGCGGCTATGTCGCCGAGAATCATGGAAGCCTGTTGCGCCTTCCCGATCTAGGGCCGATCGGCGCCAATGGTCTCGCCAATTCGCGCGACTTCGAGACGCCCGCGGCCTGGTTCGAGGACCGCGACGAGCCGTTCGAGATTGTGCAAAAGTCGTTGGGAAGCCTGTGGACAACCACGCTCGACCATAGCCCGCTCGACGTGGTCGCATGGCACGGCAATCTCGCGCCGTGGCGTTACGATCTCGCCCGGTTCAACACGATCAACACAGTGAGCTTCGACCATCCCGACCCGTCGATCTTCACCGTGCTGACCTCGCCCAGCGACGTGCCCGGACGCGCCAACATGGATTTCGTGATCTTCCCGCCGCGCTGGATGGTCGCGGAAGACAGTTTCCGCCCGCCCTGGTTCCACCGCAACGTGATGAGCGAGGCGATGGGGCTGATCGCCGGTGCCTATGATGCCAAGGCCGAGGGCTTTGCGCCGGGCGGGCTCTCGCTGCACAATCTGATGGCCGGCCACGGCCCCGATCTGGCGAGTTGGGAGAGCGCGAGCAATGCTGAGCTGAAGCCCCACAAGATCGACGGCACGATGGCGTTCATGGTCGAGACCTGCTGGCCGTACCGCCCGACCCGGTTCGCGCTCGACTGCGCCCAGCCGGATTATGATGCGGCGTGGAAAGGCTTCCCCAAGGCGAAGCTGCCTTGATCCTCCCCGGCACGGGGAGGGAGACCATGCACAGCATGGTGGAGGGGGCTTCCCCCAAGCGATTCGCCTGCGGCGCTCCCCCTCCACCACGCCGTGCGGGTGCGGTCCCCCTCCCCGTGCCGGGGAGGATCTGATGGACCGCCTCACCGCTACCCCCGCCGGGGTCAAGCTCGGCCCGCTCGCCCTCATCCCCGACGACACCGCCCGCAATTTCGTCCTCGAACTGCGCGCCGGCCGCTTTCACGGCTTCGTCGTCCGCAAGGGCGAGTCGGTTCACGGCTATGTCGACATCTGCGCGCACATGGCGCTGCCGCTCACCCAGCAGCTCGACGACTATCTTACCCCCGATGCCGGCCACATCCAGTGTAGCTGGCATGGTGCGCTCTACCGGATCGAGGATGGCACCTGCGTCGGCGGCCCCTGTGTCGGGGCGCGGCTCCAGCCTTGGCCGGTGACCGTACAAGATGGCATGATCGTTACCGCCTGACCGCTTGTGATCCACCGCAGAATCGGCGAAAAGCGGGACAAATAGGACAGTATTGCTGACACGTCCTCAAGGAGAGGCAGAATGGAACCCACGCTCGATTTCGGTCTCGGCGAGACCGCCGACATGATCCGCGACACCACCGCGCGCTTTGCGAAGGAGCAGATCGCGCCGCTCGCCGCGAAGATCGACGCCGAGGACTGGTTTCCGCGCGAACTCTGGCCGGCAATGGGCGAGCTCGGGCTTCACGGCATCACCGTCGACGAGGAATATGGCGGCCTCGGCCTCGGCTATCTCGAACATGTCATCGCCTGCGAGGAAGTCAGCCGCGCCTCGGCTTCGATCGGCCTCTCCTACGGTGCGCATTCGAACCTGTGCGTCAACCAGATCAGCCGCTGGGCGAGCCCCGAACAAAAGGCCAAATACCTCCCCAAACTGATCTCGGGGGAGCATGTCGGCAGCCTGGCGATGTCCGAAGCGGGCGCGGGCTCCGACGTCGTCTCGATGAAGCTGCGCGCCGAGAAGACCGCCAATGGCTATGTCCTCAACGGCACCAAATTCTGGATCACCAACGCGGCCTATGCCGACACGCTCGTCGTCTACGCCAAGACCGGCGAGGGGTCGCGCGGGATCACTACCTTCCTGATCGAGAAGGACATGCCCGGCTTCTCGATCGGCCAGAAGATCGACAAGATGGGGATGCGTGGCTCGCCTACCGCCGAGCTCGTGTTCAACGATTGCGAGGTCTCGGAGGAGCAGGTGATGGGCCCGCTCGACGGCGGCGTCGGGGTGCTGATGTCCGGCCTCGATTACGAGCGGACCGTCCTCGCCGGCATCCAGCTCGGCATCATGCAGGCGTGCCTCGACGTGGTGCTGCCGTATCTGCGCGAGCGCAAACAGTTCGGCCAGCCGATCGGGCATTTCCAGCTGATGCAGGCCAAGGTGGCGGACATGTACGTCGCGCTCAATTCGGCGCGGGCCTATGTCTACACCGTCGCGAAGAATTGCGACGCCGGACGCACCACGCGGTTCGATGCGGCAGGCGCAATCCTGCTGGCGTCGGAGAATGCGGTGCGGGTCTCGCTCGAGGCGATTCAGGCATTGGGCGGCGCGGGTTACACCAGGGACTGGCCGGTCGAACGCTTCGCCCGCGACGCAAAATTGCTCGATATCGGCGCGGGCACCAACGAGATCCGCCGGATGCTGATCGGGCGGGAATTGGTGGGGGGATGAAACTCCTTCTCCCCTTGTGGGAGAAGGAAGGGGCCCGCTCGCGCAGCGAGTGGGAAGGATGAGGGGACTGAGTCTACCCCCCTCACCCTTCCGCCAACTTCGTTGGCTCCCTCCCTCTCCCACAAGGGGGGAGGGAATTACCGAAACAGCTTCAAATCGATCGCTTCGCCCATGACGGTTTCCCCCCGCCCATCCGGGTGGAGATTGTCCCCGCCCTGCAGCGCCGCCGCGAGCCGCGTCGGATCCGCCGGATCGGCAACCACCTTCTCCATGTCGATCACCGCATCGAACGCTCCGGACCTGCGGATCCACTGGTTGACCTGCACTCGCATCGCCTCGCCGGCCGGTGTCTGATACATCGCGCCGACATAAGGCAGGATCGTCATCGCATAGACCTTGATCCCGCGCTCGTGCGCCCGCAGCGCAAGCTGGCGATAGCCGGCGATGAGCTGATCCGCAGTGATCGTCGGGCGCGCCACACCGTTCACTTCGCGCCCCGAATTGCCGATGTCGTTGATCCCTTCGAGCAACACGACATGGCTGACCCCCGGCACCGCCAGCACGTCGCGGTCGAAGCGCGACAGCGCACTCGGGCCGGTGCCGTGCGCGAGGATGCGGTTGCCCGAGATCGCCTGCGTCACCACGACATGCGGCTTGCCCGCCGCCGCCAGCCGGCGCCCGAGCACGTCACCCCAGCGGCAGCGCGGCAGTGCGTCATTGGCGCAGCCGACATTGTCGGTGATCGAATCGCCGAACGCCACGATCACCGGGCGCGGCTTTTCGCTCTGGACGTCGAGCCCGGCGATCAGCGGGCGCAACCGCCATTTTCCCGCCGGTACGAAATCCTCCATCGTGTGATCCCCCGGGGCCGAGATCAAAGTCTGCTCGCCGACGACGTCATGAACGGTGTTGGGCTGCACCGCCTCGGGGAAGAACAGCGACACCTCGACCAGATCGAACGCCTTGACCGGCAGCGCGACGGGATCGCTGACCAAAGGCGCGCCCTCGGGCACGCGCACCGATCCCTGCCCGCCAAAGGTCACCCGCACCGCCTCGCCGCCGGGAAGCCGCAGCGTCGCGGCGCCGATCGTCAGCGCCAATCCATAGTCATTGGCCAGCCGCAGCCGGAGCTGTCCGCCGCCGGCACCGACGCGCACCGCCGAACGGATCGTGACATTGGCGAGCGTCTTCACCTGATCGGCGGGCGCCTGCCACATGCTGGCAGTCCAGGCCCGCGTCCAGCGATCGCCCGTCGGCGCGGCCGCGACCAGCAGCAGCGCCGCGACGGCCGCGACGACCTTCATCCCCCGCATCCCTCTCTCCCCCTTACCAGACCTTCACCCGCTGTTCGGGCGTCAGGAACAATTTCTGCCCCGCGGCCACTCCGAACGCCGGATACCAGGCGTCGAGGTTGCGCACCGTCTGGGCCCGCCAGCGCGCCGGCGCATGGGCATCGGTGGCGATCCGCGCGCGCAATGCCTGCTCGCGCGATTTGTCGCGCCACGCCTGCGCATAAGCGAGGAAGAAGCGCTGGTCGCCGGTGAGCCCGCCGATCACCGGCGGCGCCTTGCCGCCGAGCGATGCGCGATACGCCTCATACGCCGCAGTAAGCCCGGCGACGTCGGCGATATTCTCGCTGAGCGTCTGCTGGCCCTTGAGGTGCAGCCCGGGCAGCGCCTCATAGGCATCGTATTGCGCCGCCAACGCCTTGCCGCTCGCCTTGAAGCGCGCGAGATCGGCGGGGGTCCACCAATTGCGCAGGCTGCCGCTGGCGTCGAAATTCGCGCCGAGATCGTCGAAGCTGTGGCTGATCTCGTGGCCGATCACCGCACCGATCGCGCCATAATTGGCGGCGGCATCGGCGCCCGGATCGTAGAACGGCGCCTGCAGGATCGCGGCGGGGAAGTTGAGTGCGTTCTGCAGGGGCAGATTGACCGCGTTGACCGTCTGCGGCGTCATCCACCATTCGCCGCGATTCACCGGTTTGCCGAGCTTGGCGAGCTGGTGGCGATATTCGGCGAGTTGGGCACGGCGGAGATTGCCGACCGGATCGTCGGCCTTGACCGTGAGCGCGGCATAGCTCCGCCACGTTTCGGGATAGCCGATCCCGACCTGCATCCCGGCGATCTTCTTGCGCGCCTCCGCCTTGGTCGGCTCAGCCATCCATGGCAGCGCCGCGACGCGCTTGTCGAACGCAGCGAGGATGCCTTTCACCATATTCTGGATGTCGGCCTTGGACGAGGCCGGGAAGAAATCCTTCACATAAAGCTGGCCGACCGCGTCGCCGAGCCACGCATTGACCGAACCGATCGCGCGCTTGTCGCGCGGGCGCGGCCTGGGCTGGCCGTTGAGGGTATGGCTGAAGAATTCGAAATGCGCCTGGTCGAACGCAGGCGGCAGGACGTCGCTGACTTCGTCGAGCCGGTGGAAGGTCAGCCAGTCCTGCCACGCCTGGAGCGGCTCGCTCGCGACCAGCTTCGCCATCGCGGTCACGGTCTGCGGCTGCCAGACGATGAAGTCCTGCTGCCCGCCCAGCCCGGCGGCAGTCCAGAACGCCTCCCAGTCGATTCCCGGCGCTTTCTTCGCGAAGTCGGCCTTTTTCCACGGATTGTTGGCCTTGTGGATGTCCTGGCTGGTGACGATGTCGGTATGCGCGCGGGCGATCTTGCTTTCGAGCTCGAACACCCGCTGCGCCCGGGCATCGGGCTCGGTGATGTTGGCGAGGCTGAGCAGCTTGCCGATATAGGCGCGATACTGGTTGCGGATCGTCGCCATCTCGGGCTTGTCCGACAGATAATAATCACGCTCCGGCAGGCCGAGCCCGCCCTGCAGCAGATAGGGTATGTTGGTGTCGGGGCGATCGAGCGCCTGGCTGACGAACAGCCCAAACAGATTGCTCGTCTTGAAATTGGTCGCGTTGAGTGGGTCGACATCGGCGCGGATATTGGCGCCGAGCATCGTCGACAGCGCCTTTTTGTCTTTGAGCGTGGCGATCGAATCCATCTCGGCGCCCAGCGGCGCGAGCCCGCGCTGCTCGATCGCGGCGGTGTCGGTATAGGCGTTGTACCAGTCGGCGATGCGGCGCTGGTCGGTGCCGGGCGCGGCATTGGCCTTGAGCGCGGCCTGGACGATCGCGGCGTTGTTGGCCTCCGCCTTGTTGAACACTTCGAGGAAGGCGCCGGTGCTCGAACGATCGACGGGGATCTCGGTCCGCGCGCGCCATCCGCCATTGGCATATTCGTCGAAATCGTCGCCCGGCTTCACATTCTTGTTGAGTCCGGCAACGTCCACCCCGATTCCCGCGCCGGCCTGTGCGGCGCCGTTTCCGGGGTTACTCCCGCCGGGAGTGCAGGCGGCGGTTGCGAGAAGCAATGCGAAAAAGGCCGCGCGAGTCGTCACCTTTAGGCTCTCCTGGTCAAGTCGAACGCCGTGGGTGCTACTCCGCCCGCGCCGCACGCGCCAGTCTTCCCAAGCGGCGGCACGCGGTGTAGGCAGGACAAAACTAGGACAGGAAGGATGCCCTAATGAGCGCTCCGGTGCTCGACAGCAAGGTATCGCCCGAGGGAGAGGAATTCCGCGCCCGCGCCGCGCATAATCGCGCGCTGGCCGAACGTCTGCGCGCCGATGTCGCCCGGGCGGCGCTCGGCGGCTCCGAAGCCTCCCGCGAGCGCCACGCCAGCCGCGGAAAATTGCTCCCCCGCGAACGCGTCGAACGGTTGCTCGATCCGGGCAGCCCGTTTCTCGAAATCGGCCAGCTCGCCGCGTGCGACATGTACGGAGGCGAGGTTCCCGGCGCGGGAATGATCGCCGGAATCGGCCGGGTCTCGGGCCGCACCTGCATGATCGTCTGCAACGACGCGACGGTGAAGGGCGGCACCTATTACCCGATGACGGTCAAGAAACATCTCCGTGCGCAGGAGATCGCCGAGGCCAACCGGCTGCCGTGCATCTACCTCGTCGATTCGGGCGGCGCCAATTTGCCGCACCAGGCCGAGGTGTTCCCCGACCGCGACCATTTCGGGCGGATCTTCTTCAATCAGGCCAATATGTCGGCGCTCGGCATCCCGCAGATCGCGTGCGTGATGGGCAGCTGTACCGCGGGTGGGGCGTACGTCCCCGCGATGAGCGACGAGAGCGTGATCGTCCGCAATCAGGGCACGATCTTCCTCGCCGGCCCGCCGCTGGTGAAGGCCGCGACCGGCGAAGTGATCAGTGCCGAGGATCTCGGCGGCGGCGACCTGCACGGGCGCAAATCGGGCGTGGTCGATCACGTCGCCGAGAATGACGAGCACGCGCTGACGATCGTCCGCGACATTGTCAGCCATTTGCCCGCCGATCGCACGCCCGATTTGAAGCTGCTCGATCCGCGCCCTCCGAGGTACGCCCCCGAGGAGCTCTACGGCATCGTCCCCGAGGACGTCCGTGCCCCGTACGATGTCCATGAAGTCATCGCCCGGATCGTCGACGGCAGCGAGTTCCACGAGTTCAAGGCGCTCTACGGCACCTCTCTGGTGTGCGGCTTCGCGCATATCTGGGGCATTCCGGTCGGAATCATCGCCAATAACGGCATATTGTTCTCGGAGAGCGCGCAGAAAGGCGCCCATTTCATCGAGCTCGCCTGCCAGCGACGCATCCCGTTGCTGTTCCTCCAGAATATCTCGGGCTTCATGGTCGGTGGCAAATACGAGGCCGAAGGGATTGCCAAGCACGGCGCCAAGCTGGTGACGGCGGTCGCCACCGCGACCGTGCCCAAGATCACCGTGCTGATCGGCGGCAGCTTCGGCGCGGGCAATTACGGCATGTGCGGCCGGGCCTATAGCCCACGCTTCCTGTTCAGCTGGCCCAACAGCCGGATCTCGGTGATGGGCGGCGAACAGGCTGCCAGCGTGCTCGCGACGGTCCATCGCGACGCCGAGAAATGGTCTCCGGAGGAGGCGGAGGCCTTCAAGGCCCCGATCCGCCAGCGCTACGAAGACGAAGGCAATCCTTGGCACGCCACTGCGCGGCTCTGGGACGACGGCATCATCGATCCTGCGCAGACCCGCGACGTGCTCGGACTGGCGTTCGCCGCGACGCTCAATGCCCCGATCCCCGAGCGCCCGGCGTTCGGCGTGTTCCGGATGTGATGCCCGGCAATGCTTTTTCATTCCTCGAGCTCGTCTCGGGGAGGACCGTCCAAAGGACGGAGGGGCAGGCGCGGACGCGCCTCCGCCACGATTCCGCGCACTACCGCATCGCAATCGCGCAAGACCTCGACTGCCGGTACCCGCAACCTCGCAATCCCATTCGACCCCGGCCAGGCACCGCGACGAGCCTCCCTTGCGGGCCTGTCACCGTGTCCATGGACCTCGCCATCGCCTTCGGTCGCCGGTCGAGCGTCGCCGCAATAGAAATCGAGACTGAACGAGCCGGTCGGATGTTCGTGTCGGAATTCGAAGCCATCGGGCCGACGCCGAAGCGCTTGCCAGAGCAACACTTCCGGCTAACTCATCTCGCGCCGCCGGGCACGCGCGCGCCGCACGGCGCTCCTACTTGCCTTGGGCGATCGGTCCTTGAACATCACTCTTGCCCCTCCACCATGCTTCGCGTGGTCTCCCTCCCCGAGACCAGCTCGGAGAGGAATTGAAAGGTCCGTTATGAAGCTTGTTGTCGCGGCCGCCCTCGCCCTGCTCGCCCCTCCAGCGCTGGCGCAAACCACTCCCGTCGCGCCGATCGTGAAGGGCACCGCCCTGCCCCCGCCCGGCGCCGAGGAAGCTGCCGTGATGGCGCCGATCACCGGGATCTTCGCCGCGATCGCCAGGCGCGACGGCCAGGCCGCGTTGCCTTATGTCCGCGCGGAGGGCCGCGCCACCGCGACCGGCAACAAGCCCGACGGCACGCCCGTGGTGAACGGTCGCAGCTGGGCCGAATTCGCCGCCGGCCTCACCGCGGGCCCGGAGCGCTTCGAAGAGCGGATGCCCAGCCCCGCAATCGAAGTCGACGACGACATAGCAATGGTCTGGGGCGACTATGTCTTCCTGATCGACGGCAAGGTCGTCCATTGCGGCGTCAATCATTTCGACCTGGTCCGCGAGAATGGCGCGTGGAAGGTGCTCAACATCACCTGGTCGCGCCGCATCACCGGATGCCCCGGCCAATGAGCCGCGACACGCTGTTCCTGCTCGACCGCGAATTCGCCGATCCGGCGCTTCCCGGCCGCAATTTCTATTGCAAGGACTGCATCACGATAGAAGGCCTGCTCGCCGCTTTCCCCGAGCGCGCAGCCGATCTCGACGTAATCCGCGTGGCCTACCCCCGCCCGCGCCCGGCGGTGATCGCGGCGATCGGAACCGGGAACCAGAACCTGCCTGCGCTCATCTGGCTAAAGGAAGACGGGAGCCTCGGCTTCGCCAACGAGATCGAGGCCTTGCTCGCTGCACTCGCCGAGCGCCACGGCTTCCCGGAGCGCCATCCATGATCCAATCCCTGCTCATCGCCAATCGCGGCGAGATCGCCTGTCGGATCATCCGCACCGCGCGGGCAATGGGTATCCGCACGATCGCCGTCTATTCGGACGCGGATGCCAACGCGCTCCACGTCCGTCAGGCCGACACGGGGGTGCATATCGGCCCCTCCCCGGCGCGCGAATCCTATCTGGTCGGCGAGAAGATCCTCGCTGCGGCAAAGGCGACCGGCGCCGAAGCAATCCATCCCGGCTACGGCTTCCTCTCGGAGAATGCCGATTTCGCCCAGGCGGTGCTCGACGCCGGGCTGGTCTGGGTCGGCCCCCGCCCCGACAGCATCCGGGCGATGGGCCTCAAGGACGCCGCCAAGGCGCGAATGATCGCCGCGGGCGTGCCGGTGACGCCCGGCTATCTCGGTGAGGATCAGTCCCCCCAACACCTTCAGGCCGAGGCCGATGCGATCGGCTATCCGGTGCTGATCAAGGCCGTCGCGGGCGGCGGCGGCAAGGGCATGCGCCGCGTCGATGCTGCGCAGCAATTCGCCGAGATGCTGCAATCGTGCCAACGCGAGGCCGCCTCGTCGTTCGGCGACGATCGCGTGCTGATCGAGAAGTACATCCTCAGCCCGCGCCACATCGAAGTGCAGGTGTTCGGCGACACCCACGGCAACGTCGTCCACCTTTTCGAGCGCGACTGCTCGCTCCAGCGCCGCCATCAGAAGGTGATCGAGGAAGCCCCCGCTCCCGGCATGGACGAAGCGACACGCGAGGCGATTTGCGCCGCGGCGGTGCGCGCGGCCAAGGCCGTCGACTATGTCGGCGCGGGTACGATCGAGTTCATCGCCGACGCCAGCGAAGGCCTCCGCGCCGATCGCATCTGGTTCATGGAAATGAACACCCGGCTGCAGGTCGAGCATCCGGTGACCGAGGAGATCACCGGGCAAGATCTGGTCGAATGGCAGCTGCGGGTTGCGAGCGGCGAGCCGCTGCCCAGGTGGCAGGACGATCTGAGCATCCAGGGCTGGGCGATGGAAGCGCGGCTTTACGCAGAGGATCCGGCCAAGGGGTTTCTGCCTTCGATCGGCAATCTCGACAGTTTTACGCTGCCACACGGCATCCGCATCGAAACAGGCGTCACCCAAGGCGGTCCGGTGAGCGCCTTTTACGACCCGATGATCGCCAAGCTCGTCGTGCACGGCACCTGCCGGGAAGATGCACGCACCCGGCTCGCCGAGGCGTGCAAGGACGTAAAGGTTCAGCCGGTGCGAACCAATGCGGAGTTCATGGCGCGCGCGCTGGAAACCCCCGAATTCATCGCCGGCGATCTCGACACCGCACTGATCGAGCGCCAGCTCGATGGCCTGACCGAACGCGAGATCCCGGATGCAGACTTGCTGACTGCGGGTGCGTTGCTGCTGTTGGCGCATCCCGACAAGCCCCTCGCTGAACAGCCGCTTCTATCCGGCAGCGGCCGTCGGGAATGGGTCGCCTCGACTTCGACGCGCTGGAACCCGCTGTTCGGGTTCCGGCTGAATGCCGCTGCCAGAAGGAGCGTCATGCTCGCGGTCGATGGTGAGGTGAAGCAGATCGACCTTGATGCCTCGGGTCCGGTCGAACCGGATCGCTACGATATCGAAGACGACAGCGTCTGGGTCCAGGCGGAGGACGGCTTCGCCCCCCACCTCTTTTCCTTCCCGGCCTCGGCGAGAGTGCATGGCGGCACCGTTGCCGGGGACGGCGCGATCCTCGCTCCGATGCCCGGCCGCGTCACCGCCGTCGACGTGGCCGCCGGCGACACCGTCACCAAGGGCCAGCGCCTCGTCACGCTCGAGGCGATGAAGATGGAGCACGGGCTCACCGCGCCGTTCGATGGCAGTGTCGCAGAACTCAATGCCGCAACCGGTGCCCAAGTCAACGAAGGCACGTTGCTGGTCCGCATCGAGAAAGCGGCATGAGCAATGCCAATCCGGACTCTGGCCCGATGACGCTGACTTTTCGCGAAGCCGTCGCCGCCGACCTGCCAGGCATTGTCGCCTTGCTCTGGGACGACGAGACCGCGCGCTACCGCGAAGACCCATCCGAACCGCTCGACCCGCGCTACCTCACAGCCTTCGAGGCGATCGATTCTGACCCTAACCAGCATCTCATCGCCGCGGAACGCGACGGCCTCCTCGTCGGCACGATGCAATTGAGCTTCCTGCCCGGCCTGTCGTTCCGCGGCGCGTGGCGCGCGCAGATCGAGGCGGTGCGGATCGCCAGCGAGTTGCGCGGCCAGCGGCTGGGCGAACAAATGATCCTCTGGGCAATCGAGCAGGCGCGGGCGCGCGATTGCAAGATGATCCAGTTAACATCGACCGCGACACGGCTCGCCGCGCACCGCTTCTATGCGCGGCTCGGGTTCGTCCACAGCCATGTCGGCATGAAACTTCATCTGAGGGACTGAACATGGCCGGGCGCTTTTTCGACGAATGGCAGGTCGGCGACCGGGTCGAGCACAGCCTGCGCCGCACGGTGACTGAAACCGATAATCTCCTGTTCTCGACTCTCACTCACAATACCCAGCCGCTCCACATCGACGCCGAGGCTGCGCGCGCCAGCGAGTTCGGCCAGATCCTCGTCAACGGCACCTTCACCTTCAGCCTGATGGTCGGGATCACGGTGGGCGACACCACTGCGGGAACGCTCGTCGCCAATCTCGGTTACGACAGACTGGTGATGCCCAAACCCGTCTTCCTCGGCGATACGCTGCACGCCTCCTCCGAAGTGACCGAGCTGCGGCCGAGTAAATCGCGTCCCGGACAGGGCATCGTCACGTGGCGGCATCAGATGCACAATCAGCGCGACGAACTGGTCTGCGAATGCCTGCGCTCGGCTCTGCTGCGGAGCCGACCGGCGGCGTGAGGCACGAAGCCGACATCGTCGTGATCGGCGGCGGCGCGGCCGGGGTCGCGGCGACGCATATCCTCGCCGATAGCGGGCGCGACGTGCTGCTGCTCGAAGCCGGCGACCGGCTCGGCGGCCGCGCCCATACCGTCCATGTCGCGGGGCTGCCGCTCGATCTCGGCGCGGGCTGGCTGCATTCGGCCCCCAAAAATCCTTGGGTCGCCATCGCCGAATCGCGCGGTTTCACTGTCGATCGAGCGCGCCCGCGCTGGGGCGAGCAATGGCACGAACTGGGCTTCTCGCCGGCGGAGCAGAGAGCCGCATGGGCCGCCTTCACGGCCTTCATGCAGGCGATGCGCACGCCGCCGCCGAGCGACTGCGCCAGCGATCTGATCCCTGCCGACAGCAAATGGGCGCCGTGGCTCGATGCGCTCTCGGGCTTCATCAACGGCGCGCCGATGCGCGAAATGTCGGTCACCGACTGGCTGGCCTATGACCAGGCTTCGCTCGACACCGACTGGCGCGTCGCCGAAGGCTATGGTGCTTTGATCGCCTCGCACGCGGCGGGCCTGCCGGTAGCGCTCGCCACCCCGGCCACTGCGATCCACGCCTCAGGCAGACAGCTCCGCATCGAAACCCGGCGCGGCGCGATCGTCGCGAATGCGGCGATCATCACGGTCTCGACCAACGTCCTCGCCAGCGGCGCGATTCGGTTGCCCGGCCACGACACGATTCTCCACGCCGCGTCCCAACTCCCGCTCGGTCTCGCCGACAAATTGTTCTTCACGCTCGACGGCGGTGCGGAAATCGACGCGAATGCGCATCTTCTCGGCAATCCGCGCAGCGCCGTCACCGGGACCTATACGCTGCGCGCCTTCGGACGGCCGATCGTCGAATGCATGCTGGGTGGCGAAGGCGCGCGGGCGCTGGAAAAGGAAGGCCTCGACGGGGCCGCGGCCTTCGCGTTGGACGAACTCTGCAGCCTGCTGGGCAGCGACTGGCGCAAGCGGCTGCGTTTCGTCGCGGGCTCGGCCTGGGGTCGCGCCGATCATGTCCTCGGCGGCTACAGTCACGCGCTGCCCGGCAGGGCCGAAGCCCGTAATGTCCTCGCCACGCCGGTCGATGCGCGCATTCGCTTCGCCGGCGAGGCCTGCTCGACAGGCGAGTTCTCGACGGTCCACGGCGCTTACAACACCGGCGTCGCCGCCGCGCAGGCACTGCTCGATCAGGCGGCCTGACGCCCGGCGGGCTCGGGATTGGAGAATTCCATCTCCTGATCGATCCCGCCATATTTGAGCGCCATCAGATCGAGCGTGTAGTTCTGATGCACCCGCCACGGCTTGCGCGATCCCTGCCGCGGCAGCTGCGATGCGGCGCGCTGGACATAGCCCGACGTGAATTCGAGGAACGGCGCCTCCTCGACCGGTGCCGCCAGCCGCGGCGTCACCTGGCGCATCCCGCGCTTCTTCATGGCGTTGAGCAGGCGCGTCACGTAATTGGCCGTCAGATCCGCCTTCAGCGTCCAGCTGGCATTGGTATAGCCGAACGAGATCGCGAGATTGGGCACGTCGGAGAACATCATGCCCTTATAGGTCATGTGCTTCGCCGCCTCGAACGGCTTGCCGTCGACGGTGATCGGCATTCCGCTCAACAGCTGGATCTCGAGCCCGGTGGCGGTGACCACGAGATCCGCCGCGAGTTCCTCGCCCGACGCCAACCGGATCCCGGATTCCGTGAAGCGATCGATCGTGTCGGTGACGACGCTTGCCTTCCCTTCGCGGATCGAGGCGAAAAGATCCGCATCGGGAATCAGGCACAGCCGCTGGTCCCATGGATTGTAGCGCGGCAGGAAGTGGGTATCCACGTCGTGCCCGGGTAACTCCTTGCGGACCATGTCGACCAGGGTCTTCTTCGCCTTGTCTGGATGCTTGCGCATCGCCCGGAAGAAATATTGCTGGAGCAGCACGTTCTTCCAGCGGGTCAGGCCGTACGCGGTCTTCGCGGGCAGCTTGCTCCGCAGCCAATTGGCGACCCCGTCCTCCGATGGTCGCGCGACGATATAGGTCGGCGAGCGCTGCAGCATCGTCACCGACGCGGCCTTTTTGGCGAGCTCGGGAACCAGGGTCACCGCGGTCGCCCCGCTGCCGATCACGACGACGCGCTTCCCGGCATAATCGACATCGTCGCTCCAGAATTGCGGATGGACGATGCGGCCCTTGAAGTCCCCCACGCCGGGGAAATCGGGCGTGTAGCCGCGGGCGTAATTATAATAGCCGCTGCACATGAACAGGAAGCCGCAGGTAAAGGTGACGTCCTCGCCGTCGCGATCTGCCACCACCGTCCAGCGCGCGTCCGCGCTCGACCAGGCGGCGCTCTTGACGCCGTGGCGATAGCGGATGTGGCGATCCACACCATATTCGCGCGCGGTCTCGTCCAGATAGCGCAGGATCGCCGGGCCATCGGCGATCGCCTTGGCCTCGGTCCACGGCTTGAACGAAAAGCCGAGCGTGTACATGTCCGAATCCGAACGGATCCCGGGATAGCGGAACAGATCCCATGTTCCGCCGAGCCGATCGCGGCGTTCGAGGATCACATAGCTGCGGCCCGGACTGTTCGCCTGTAAATGATAACTCGCACCGATGCCGGAGATTCCGGCCCCAACCACCACGACGTCGAAATGCTCGCTCATCAGGCCCCTCCTGGCCGGCTGCTTACACCAATGTAAATAGGCCGGCCAAGCCTTTTTGGCTCCTTCGCTCGCAAGGACTCGCGTCGGACTACGCGACGCGACGATGATGTTCTTTTGTGTGCCAAGGTGGTAGTTCGCCAATCTCGAAGACGCACGGTCTTGGGAATATGCCCATGAGCGGACAAGTTATTCAGGGATTTTTTACAGGCGGCTTTCGGCTCGCCCCCGCTTCGCGCGCGCCAGCCGTGTCCCGACCGGCCTCGATTGCTCCGCCAGCGTCCGGGCGCAGCCCCGGTTCAATCTTGCAGCGGAAAGCGTCTCCGGGGCCACCGCCGCCTGCACATGCTCCGTCGTCGTGGCACCGCGAACAGAATCCTGTCGGGAGCCCGTCCACCGGGCGGATCCAGCCGTTCGGCGGCGAAGGCAGCTTCGCGGTCGATCCGGCACGAATCGGCATGATGCGCGACGGCAAACCGCTGCCGCAGACCGTGCTTGCCAAGATGGAGGCGGCATTGGGCGCCGACTTCTCTGCCGTGCGCGTTCATGTCGGGCCGCAGGCGGCGCGCATCGGCGCGCTCGCCTTCACCACCGGAAACGACCTCTATTTCGCGCCGGGACAGTATCAGCCGGACAATGTCCGCGGTCAGCAGCTGATCGGCCACGAACTCGTCCATGTCATCCAGCAGCGTCAGGGACGCGTGCGGGCACCGGGTAGCGGCACGTTCGTGGTCAACGACCGCGCGCTCGAAGCAGAAGCCGACCGGCTCGGCATCATGGCAGCGGCGCATCGCGCGGTCGTCCAGCCCAAATTCTCCCGCAGCGGCGCGATCACGCGCATCCCACCGCGCCCGACGCCGCACGCCCTGCAAAGAAAATGGACGGCATCTGGCGGAAAGATACAGCGCTCCAGCGAAAAACGCACCAGCTCGCGCGAAAGGAAAGTCTCGTCGTCCGGATTGCGAGAGATCGAGGACAAGGTATCGAAAATATGGGAAAAACTGATCAACGCGGGCACCAAGGATGCCAATTTGGTATTCGTTGCGCAGCAGGGACATAATTGTGCGGCGCGAGGTGTCGCGAATGGTAACGCCTATACGGGCAAGTTCCATAGCGACGACATGCACGCCGAAATGGATCTCCTCGCCAATATATACGCAGGCGAGAAGTCGATATCCAAAATAACCTCGATCGAAATCGCAAAGGAGCCGTGCCCGCGCTGCGCCGTGGTCCTTCGATCGCTCGGACTGAACGGCATCGTCAAATACAAGAATTCCGGGCAAAAGGACTACCCCACTTGGCGCCCGCCTGATCTTGGAGACGATGTAAGCTGGGAGGAAATGCTAGGTATCACCGAGCTGGACTATTCCGCAGAGACAGTGACCTATCTCATCAAATATTTTGCCACCAATAAATTCTGGTGACCAGGATCGGGCAATAGACCTCTGCCCTGGAGATGACCCATCGGCGTCGCCATCGGGGCCGACACGACCTCAATAATCCCGCGAGTAGCGCAGGCTCACGCTCGATCCGCCGAACGAGCCGGTCTGCGAGAGCAAGCTCAATGCACGGGTCAACGCGATCTCCAGCTGGGTTGCAGTGAAGCCGCGGGCATCGGTGATGATCTCGATATAGATATCGTCGGTGATGTATTTGCCCGCGGCGAGCGAAGTGCCGCGGCCGCTCGCATCGTCGGCGCCGAGGATCCGCAGCCGATCGATTCCGGTCGCCGATTTGAGCTTGCCGAGCGGGTTTAGCCCACCGCCCGACCCGCTGAGCGAATTGACCGCCGCGGCGAGCTGGATCGCTTCGGTAGCCGACAAATTGGTAACGTTGGTGCCGAAGAACAGCCGCGCCAGCACTTCTTCTTGCGGCAGACTCGGGTTCGAGGTGAACGCGATCTGCGGACGCTGCGCGGTGCCCGACACGTTGAGGATCGCGGTGACCCCCTCCGCGGTGGTCGTCGCGGCGATGTCGATCGTCGGGTTCGAGATCTGGCTTCCCTGGAAGCGGATCGTACCTCGGGTGATTTCGAAGCGCCGGCTGGCGAAGCTATAGGTGCCGCGCTCGATCTCCATCGTCCCGCGAACCACGGGTGCCGCGGTGGTGCCGCCGACCACGATCCGCGCGCTCCATTCGGATTCGAGCCCCATGCCCGACACGAAGATCCGGTTGTCGGCATTGATGCGCAAATCGAGGTCGAACAATCCGGCCGCGCGCGCCGGCGCCTTGGGCGCGGTCTGGCCGTTATCGACCAGCTGGCTCTTGCGGCGGATTCCGGTGAGCTCGGGAATTTCGGCGGCGCCCTGGCGGATGATTTCGTACTTCGCTTCGGGAATCGTCAGCCGGCCCTCGATCTTCGAGATCTGCGGATTCTTGGTGATCGTGATCTTGCCGGTCGCCGTGGCGCCGAGCGCGTCGCTGCGCGCGAGCCGGGCATTGTTGAAGTCGGCGGTGAGGCTCATCGGATAGCCATTGGCGGCCGACAGACCGATCCGCCCCTGCGCAGTCACGGTTCCGTCGCCCGCACGACCGCTGGCCTGCTCGAGGATCAACTCGTCGTCGGAGAACCGGCCATCGATCTTCAGGTTGGTGATCTGGGTGCCGTAGGTCTCGTTGCCATAGGTCAAATTCTCGCCACGAACGACGCCGACCAGCCGCGGATCATTCACCCGGCCCGAAAAGTCGGCGGCGATGCCGATCGGCCCGGTCAGATGCTGGTTGGTCAGGCCCGCCAGCGAGAAGGGCACTGCGGCCGGCCCGTTGTAGCGGATCCCGCCGGAGAGCGGCGCGCCGATCAGCCGCTCGGTCCACGTGCCGGCGCCCGGTCCGAGCGGGCGCATCGTGGCGACCACGCGGCCGATCGTAGTGGTGCCGCGCTTGATCAGCGCGCGCGCGTCGCCGCCGTCGGGCAGCAATTTGCCGACGAAATTGACGTCGACCGGAGTCGACACCGTCGCAAGGCTGGAACGGGTGAAATCATCGATGTCGAGCCGGGCATCGGCGCTGGGGAAAGCGTTCGAATTGGGCTGCGCAAAATCGATGCTGCCGCTGGCGGTGCCGCCGACGCCGATCCCCGGCATGAAGCCGTTGACCACCGCGAGGTCGAGCTTGTCGAGCCGCGCCTGCAGCGCGATGCCCTTGCCATAGCTGCCCGCCAGCCGTGCGGTGCCCTGATCGAAGTCGATCTGGGTGGGCAGCAAGCGATAGGTGTCGCCGGCAATGTCGATCCGCGCCGGGTTGACGGTGTGGAACCTGATTCCGCTCCCCTGCCCCTGCAGCGCCACCAGCCATTGCTTCGGCGACAGGCGAGCATTGGCGGCGATCTGGAACGACACGCCCGACGATCCGGTCGCGAGCGCCTGCGCAGTGCCGCTGCCGCCCTTGTAATCGATTTTGGCACGCGCAGTCTTGAGCACGAAATCGCCGCGTCGCAGATTGGCGACCTGGGCGTCGGCGAGAATCTCGGGCGTGTCGGCGAGAAGGATGCTGGCCGAGACCAGCGCGCGACCGATGGTGAGGCCGGCATCACCCGGAATCGTCGCGTTGAGCGCGCGCGCCTGTAGGTCGGCACGCTGGAACTTGCCCTGCGCGGCGAGTTCGGCGCTGCCGGTGACCCCGGAGCCCGCAAAGCGTAAATTCCCCGTAAATGGCCCGGCGCGCGTCTGCTGGAGCTTGCCGGTGATGTCCATTCCGGCAAAGCGCGCCGTGTTGATGTCGACCACCAAAGTCGCGGCGTTGCGGACGAGTACGTCCGCAGTAAACGGCCCGTAATCGGTGCCCCCGCTCGCGATGATCGCATAAGCATTGCCGCGCCCGCGCACCCGTGCCTCGAGATTGACCAGCCCCACGCTCAATCCCGGACGCGCGGCGCGCAGCAGCACCTGCGGCGCCATCATCGTACCGGTCACTCGGGCACTGAGCGGCCCGTAGACGGTGGAGACCGCATCGGCGTTGATCAGGATCGGCCCCGCCGGATCGTAGCGCCCCGATCCGCGCAGGATGCGGAATTGTGGCGCGCGCATGCGGATGTCGTTGACGGCGATGATTCCCTTGGGGTCCAGGGTGACCCGAGCCGACGCCGTCGCATTGCCGCCGAGGAAGTCGCGCACGCTTTCGTTGCTGAGCTTCCGGGTCTCGGCGGCGACATGGCCGCGAATGCCCCAGCCGCCCCCCGGCGCGGCGAACAATTCGGCATCGGTTCTGAGATTGACCACGCCGACGCCGTTGATCGCATAATCGTTGATCCTGCCCTTGATCGCGCCGGTGTAGCGCCCGGTGCTCATGTCGGCGGCGATGATCGCAGTCGCGTCGACGCGATCCGAGCGCAGGCGGAGATTGTCGGAGAGGATCTGGCTGCCCGAAATGGCGAGATCGCCGGCGACGGTCAGGTTGGTGACCAGCCCGCCAGCCGCGGCGTTGAGCCCCGACACCCGCGCCGCGCGAGCGCGGACCGGCACCAGAATCCGGTTGGCATCGACGCGCGCGCGGCCCTCGGCATAAAGTTGCTCGACCACCGTCTCGCCGAAGCCGAGCGATGCCGCGCTGATCTTGTAATCCACCACCGGCGCATTGAACGCCCCGTCGAGCGCGAGAGAGGCCCGCACCGAGCGCCCGTTGAGATTGGGAGCGATCGCGCCGGGGGTGAGCAGCATCGCGTCGACATTGAGATTGCCGAAGCGGTTGCGGGCGAGATCGACGATCCCCTTGGCCTCGACCGACAGCGCCTTCGACTGCAGCTTGAGCTCGCCATTGGCCGCACGGTCGCGCAGCACCGCGTCGAGCGCGATGTCGAGCCGGGGCGAGGTCAGCCGCTCGACCGGCCCCTGCATGTACACGCCGGGCCAGGTCGGACCGCGCACCTGGAAGCGCCCGTTCTGCGCGACGACTGCCAGATCGGCGAGGCGCCGCCCGCCCAGCGTGCCGGTCGCCTGGCCGCGCCAGCTCGCCCAGCTGCCGCGGCCGCCGACGATCACTGCCAGCGGTCGATCGAGCCCGGCAATTCCGGTGACGAAGCCGTTTACCGGCCCATTCAGCCGCAAGTCGATGTCGAGCTTGTTTTGCTCGGGCACTGCGTCGAGCTTGAGTGCCAGCGCGTCGCCGCCCGGCACGCCTGGTGCCGAAATCGTCCCGCCATCCAGCGCCAATTGCGCGCGGCCGCCGGCGATGTGCGCATTGCCCTTCAGCCGGCCGATATGGCGTTGGCCGTCGATCGCCGGTGAGATATCGATCCGCGCCACGTCGAGCCGGGCGATGTCGATGTCGAGATCGGGCAGCAGCGGTCCGCTCGGGTCGGTCGATGGCTTGAGCGCGGGGAGCCGCAACAGCTTCACTTCGGGGCTGGTCAGGCTGCGAATGTCGACATGGTTGCGCAGATAGGCGAACGGCCGCCAGTCGAGCGCGACTTCCTTCGAGGTTGCGAACACGCCCTGGCTGTCACGCACCTCGACATCGCGCAGCACCAGCGCGCCGTACAGCGAACCGTCGATCCGGCCGATGCGGAAATTGAGTCCCGATGCGAGGGTCAGCTTGCTCAATTGCTGCGCGACGAAATTGCGGCCCGGCTGGGTATTGATACCGATCACCAGCAATCCGGCCAGCAAGGCCAGCGAGCCGATCGCGATGGCGCCCCATTTGACGACGCGTTGCCACGCCGGCGGACGTTCGACCACGACCTGCTCGGGTGCTGGCTCGACGGCTTCCGGAGGCGGTTCGGTCGCCATCAGAAAGCCTGCCCGATCGAGATATAGAGCGCGATCTTCGATTCACCCGGCTTGCGCGCGATCGGCGTCGCCACATCGACTCGCAGCGGACCGAAATTGGTGTAGAGCCGGCCGCCGATCCCGGCGCCGAAGCGCATATTCTGCCCGGTCGGGTACAGCCCCTCATAGACCTGGCCGGCATCTATGAACGGCACGATCCCGTAATTGCCGAAGCGATAGCGCGCCTCGATCGCGAATTCGTTGAGACTGCGGCCGCCGACCGGACGCCCGTCGGGCGAGCGCGGGCCGAGCTCCTGATAACCGAAGCCACGAACCGATCCGCCACCGCCGGCATAATAACGCCGCGACGGGGGCAGATCGTTGCGCGCGATGCCCGGGATCGAGCCGACGCGGGCGCGGCCCGCGATGACGATGCTGGACGAGACCGGATAATAAGCCGTGCCCTCGAGCATCAGCCGCGCATAAGGCCGCGCGGCGCCGCGCACCGAAGTCTCGGGGCTGACATTGGCCTTGATGCGGAAGCCGCGGGTCGGATTGAGCAGATTGTCCGACGTGTCATAGCCGACGAAGCTCGGCAGCGCCGCGATCAGCCAGGTCCCGCGATCGCGCGCGCCCTTGTTGAAATTATACTGGTCCTCGTTCGAGCCCACGAGTTCGGCGCCGTAGAAATAGGTCCAGCGTTTCTGCCAGATCGGCGTCGAATCGCGCGACCAGCGCACCGCGAGCGTGCCGGTGTAGGATTCGAACGCGGCATAGTCCGAATGATTGATTCCGGCCTGGATCTGGAAGGTGCGATCCCGCTGCCCGGCGTTCGAGCGGCGGAAAGTGCCCGAAACGCCCTGTTCCTGCGTGCCGAGCACGGCGCTGGCGATCACCGCGCCTTCGGGAGGGAAGAAGTTGCGATGGGTCCAGCTGCCCTCGGCGCGAAAGCCCTGCCCGGTGCTGTAGCCCACTTCGCCGGCCAGCGTACGCGGGCGGCCGCGATTCTGGGTGACGCGCAGGTCGACGACTTCGGTCCCCTCCGGACCCGGGCGGCCGGTGCGCACCGGCTCGACGGCAACCGTCGAGAACAGGCTGGTGGCGATCAGCGCCTCGCGCAGATCGTCGACCTTGCGGGCGTCGTAAATCTGGCCGGGCTTGTAGCGGCGGAGAATGTCGATGTGATCGACGTCGAACACCGGCCGCCGTCCTTCGGTGACGATTGCGCCGAATACCGAGCGCGGGCCGAGTTCGACCGGCAAGGTATAGTCGCCACGCCGGGTGTCCTCGTCGAGCAAGATGTCGCGCTCGCCGAGCTTGATGAAGGGGTAGCCCTGTTGCGGGAGCCGCAAGCTGACATTGGCCTCGGCGCCCTGGACGCGCTCGGCCTGGATCGGATCACCGGGGTTGAGATTGAGCTCCTTGTCGAGCAGCCCGGCGGGCACTGTCGGATCGCTGACGATCTTCACTTCCCCCAGCCGATAAAGATTGCCGGGGGTCGCGGTGACCGTGGCGCGAAGATTTCCCGAATTCTTCGGGTTCTGCTCCACCGTGGAGACTGCGGTGCCGTCATAATAGCCCAGCGACTGCATCAGCCGGAGCGCGAGCTTCTCATCCTCGCGGGCCCGTGCTGCGACCATTGTGGCATTCGCCGCCTTGCCGTCGCCGTCCTCGAGCGCCGAGAGATCACGGAAGCGGTCCTCGAGCCCGATCTTGTCCAGCCCCTCCACCACGGTCGTGTAGCGGATCGAGGCGATCTTCTCGTCATCGACGCCTTCGATCTTGACCGGCTCGACCTTGAACTGGGCGAGCGGGATCAACGGCTCGGCGAACGCCGGATCCTCGGTAGCGGGCGGCGGGAAACTCTCGATCTGGTTGGTCACGGCGCCCGGCGTCGCGGGCTGGGTAACCGGCGGCTTGTTGCCGAAGTCCTGCATCGGCTCGAGCGGCGCGTTGATGTCGCCGCTCAATTTGGGGAGCGCCGCCTCGAACTCGGCATCGGGCACGATCGTCTCGTCCTGCGGCGCATTCTGCACGGGCTCGGGATTGGGCAGGGACGCCGGCGCGCCCTGCCCCGGCTTCGGATCGGATACTTGCGCGCGCGCGACGCCGGGCAGGAAAGCACTCCCGGCCAGCGCGGCAATCCACACCGCTTTCACCCCTTTACGCACGTGCCTCCTTGGGAGCCCGATCCCCGGCCCTCTCGCAAGCGTAACGACCGATTTGCGCTTTGGCTCCCCCATTACGCGATTCGCCAGCAAATTCAGCGGCTAGCCGAGCTTTGCGCGGGCCCGGAAGCGGTGGAGCAATGGCTCGGTATAGCCGTTGGGCTGTTCCACGCCTTCGAAAACCAGCGCGCGCGCCGCCAGAAAGGCAAGGCTTTCCGCCTCCCGGCCCGCCATCGGCCGGTAGAGCGGGTCCCCGGCGTTCTGCGCATCGACCTTGGCTGCCATACGCCGCAGCGCGGCTTCGACATCGGCCGCGCTCGCCACCCCGTGGAGCAGCCAATTGGCGATGTGCTGCGACGAGATGCGCAAGGTCGCACGGTCTTCCATCAGCCCGATATCGTGCACGTCGGGGACCTTCGAGCAGCCGATTCCCTGATCGATCCAGCGCACGACATAGCCGAGAATGCCCTGCGCATTGTTGTCGAGCTCGCGCGCGATTTCTTCCGCGCTCCAGTTGCGCCCCTGCGCCAACGGTATCGTCAGCAACGGCGCGAGAGCCGGTACGGGCTCGGCCGCGATCTCCCGCTGGCGGGCGAACACGTCGGTGCGGTGATAGTGCAGCGCATGGAGCGTCGCGGCGGTCGGCGACGGCACCCAGGCGGTGTTCGCGCCCGATTCGGGATGCGCGCCCTTCTGCGCGAGCATGTCGGCCATCCGGTCGGGCGCGGCCCACATGCCCTTGCCGATCTGCGCCTTGCCCGAAAGCCCGCAGGCCAGCCCGATGCGGACGTTGCGCTCCTCATAGGCCTTGATCCAGCTCGACGCCTTCATCTCGCTTTTCGGCACCATCGGGCCGGCGCGCATGCTGGTGTGGATCTCGTCGCCGGTGCGATCGAGGAAACCGGTGTTGATGAAGACGATGCGGTCTTTCACTGCGTGGATGCATGCGGCGAGATTGGCCGAGGTGCGCCGTTCCTCGTCCATCACCCCGACCTTGATCGTGTGCCGCGCGAGCCCGAGCAGATCCTCGACCGCGTCGAAAAGCTGGTCGGTGAAGCCGCATTCCTCGGGTCCGTGCATCTTGGGTTTGACGATGTAGATCGAGCCCGCGCGGCTGTTGCGGAAGCGGCCGCGCCCGCGAAGGTCGTAAAGCCCGATCAGACTGGTGACGATCGAGTCGAGAATGCCTTCGGGCGCCTCCTGCCCGTCCGGCAGGAGCAACGCCGGGGTCGTCATCAGATGGCCGACGTTGCGGACGAACAGCAGCGACCGGCCGGGCAGATCACCGCGATCGGGGTTGAGCTGCCGCGTCACCGTCCGGCCGCCCTTGGCGAAGCGCTCCTCGAGATCGCCGCGCATCAGCCCGAGCCAATTGGCGTAAGCGGCGACCTTGTCCTCGGCATCGACCGCGGCAATCGAATCCTCGAGATCGACGATCGTGGTGAGCGCCGCCTCGAGCCGCACGTCGGCGATCCCGGCAGGGTCGTCGCGACCAATCGAATGGTCGCGGTCGATCACCACTTCGATGTGCAGCCCGTTGTGACGGTACAGGAACGGCGCGACCTGCTGCGCGGGATCGCGGAGCATCGGCGCGCCCGTCAGGTCGGCCCAGCTGCCCTTGGCGAGCGGCACCGCTCCGTCGAGAAATACCTTGGCCTGCGCGATCACCTGCGCGCCGCGCTCGCGATCATAGCCTCCCGGCACCGCATTTCCCGGCAGCGCGTCGGTGCCATACAGTGCGTCGTACAGGCTTCCCCAGCGTGCATTGGCGGCATTGAGCACGAAGCGGGCATTGAGCGCAGGGACCACGAGCTGCGGCCCCGCCATCCGCGCGATCTCATCGTCGACATTGGTCGTGCCGATCGCGAAGGGCGCGGGCTCGAGGACGAGATAGCCGATGTCGCGCAGGAACGCCTCCTGCGCCGCGGGATCGGACGCCAGCTGCGGATCCGCCGCGCACCATGTGTCGATTTGCGCCTGCAGTGCGTCGCGCTTCGCCAGCAAGGCGTGGTTCTCGGAAGCGAAGCGCGCGAAAATATCCGCTGCCCCCGTCCAGAACGCCTCCGCCTCGATCGCCAGTCCCGGCAGCACCCGCGTCTCGACGAAGCGCGCAAGCACTTCGGCGACCTTCAGCCCCGCGCGATCGAGATAGACGGACATGCAGACTCCTCCTGGCAGCATCACGACGTGCCTGGGGAGGGCATGCGCGACCTATCGGGCGCGGCGCCGCTAATCAACCCCGCGATCGAGCGCGATCGCCGCGGCCTCGATCCGTTCGAGCATTGCGCGCAATTGCTCGCGCTCCGCGTCCGACAAGGTTTCGAAGATGCGCCGCTCGAACTCGAGCGCCTTGGGCGCGACCTGTTCGTAGAGCGCCCAGCCTTCCTGCGACAGCGTCAGCAGATGCGAGCGCTGGTCGTCCGGGTTGGCGCCGCGCTGGATCAGCCCGCGCTCGGCGAGCGCGATCGCGGCGCGGCTCACCGTCACCTTGTCCATCCGCGTCCGACCGCACAAAGCCTGCTGGCTCATCGCGCCGCCTTCGGCCAGCACCGCGACCAGCCGCCATTCGGGAATGCGCAGTCCGAACAAGGTGCGATAGGCGCTGGCCACTGCGTCCGACACCGAGTTGGAGGCGATCGAGAGCCGATACGGCAGGAATTCGTCGAGTTTGAGCGTCTGCGCCATCATCACACCGTGCTGCCAACATGTCGTCGCTGCAAGTGACAACGCTGTACGATTGCATTTTGTGCAATGATACCGGTATCACTTCGCACTTGCAACATAAGCCGCTGCGATGCAGAAAGATCGGGCCTTTCAGGCATCCTCTCCTAAAACTTTCAAACGGCCGCCCCTCGGGGCGGCCTTTTTTTTATTCGTCGTTCCCATGCTTCAGACGGCGCCACAATCCGCGAATTCCCAGCCCGAACGCATATTCGACAAGGCCGTAAGCGACGATGAGTCCGACGAGGATGAGGACGGCTGTCCACGGAAACGGCTCTCGCGGTCCGCCCAGTTCGGAAAGAATCGCCTCGATCATTTCATCTGCCGCCTGATCGTCGCCAAGGTCGCCTTGCCATAAGGCGGCTTCATCCCCGCGAGCTTCGCCACGTCTGCTTGTAGATGCTGCGGGCGTGGCTGAAGGTGCGGAAGCCCGCCTCGCCATGATAGGCACCCGTCCCCGAGGGTCCGATGCCACCGAAGGGCAGTTCCTCCTGGCTGACGTGGAAGATCACGTCGTCGAGCGTCACGCCGCCGGAGATGGTGCGATCGAGCACGCGCCGGCGTTCGTCGCTATCGCTGCCGAAATAATAAAGCGCCAGCGGCCGGTCGCGCCGGTTCACTTCGTCGACCGCGTCGTCGATGTGCCGGTAGCTGCGCACCGGAAGGACAGGACCGAAAATCTCTTCCTGCATCACCGTCATGTCGTCGGTTGCGCCGCGGATGATGTGGAGCGGCATCTTTCGCGCGTTGGAAGCGGCGAAATCCTCGTTCGCAGGATTGACCGCGATGACCTCTGCCCCCTTGGCGCGCGCGTCCTCGACCCATTGGTTCAGCCGGGCATGATGCCGATCGTTGATCACTGCAGTATAGTCTGGGTTGGCGAGCAAGGTCGGATACATCGCCGAGACCGCACGGGTCAGGCCGGCGACCACTTCGTCCTCCTTCTCCTCGGGCACCAGCATGTAATCGGGTGCGAGGCAGATCTGACCGGCATTGAGCATCTTGCCCATCGCCACACGCTCGGTCGCCTGCGCGATATTCGCCGAACGCCCGACCACCACCGGAGATTTGCCGCCAAGCTCGAGCGTGACCGGCGTGAGATTGTCTGCGGCGGCGTGGAGGATGTGCTTCGCGATCCCCGTCGCGCCGGTGAACAACAGATGATCGAACGGGAGCTCGGCAAACGCCTTGCCCACTTCCGGTCCGCCGCTGACGAACACGAGTTCCTCGGGCGCGAAGTAACGTGGCGCCATCTCCTCGAACAATGCCGCGACGACGGGCGTGAACTCGCTGGTCTTGACCATCGCGCGATTGCCCGCGGCGAGCACGCCGGCAAGCGGGCTCATCACGAGGTTCACCGGGAAATTCCATGGCGCGATGATCCCCACCACGCCCTTGGCCTGATATTCGATCCAGCCACGTCCGCCGAGCAGTCCGAGCGGGAACATCACCGCCTTGCGTTCGGAGCGCGACCAGCGCGCAACATGCTTGAGCGCATGTCTGAGCGGGCCTACCGATGCGGCGATGTCGGTGATCATCGATTGCTCGCGGCTGCGATGCCCGAAGTCCTCCGAGAGCGCGGCGCAGAGACGATCCGCATTGTCGGCGATCATCGCGATCGCGCGCTTGAGCCGGTCCTTGCGCACGGCGAGCGACACCGGCAGTTCCGCCGTGAACGCGGCGCGCTGGCGGTCGAGCAATTCGCGCATCACCTGAGCTCCGTTACGAATTGAGTGGTGCCGGCAATCTCGGTCGGCGCGGGCTGCGACGTCAATGCCTGACCGATCCACACCGTGAACGCGGCCGCAGCGAGCATCACCCCGAAGGGCAGCCGATCCGTCCCCGTCACTTTCCGGCCGCCCATCATGAACCCCAGCACCGCGGCGATCCCGATCAGCGCCGCGGCGAGCAGCACCAAGGGCAGCGCCTGCCAGCCGAGCCAGCAACCGATCGCACCGAACAATTTGGGATCGCCCCCGCCCAGCCCCTGCCGTCCGCGCGCCAGCCGATAGCCCGCCGCGACGACCGCCAGCGCTGCATAGCCTCCGATTCCACCGATCAGCCGCACGTCGATCGGCGGCGCGATTCCGAGCAGGCCGGTCGCCAGGCCGAGGGCCGCGAGCGCGCCGGTGAGCACATTGGGCAGCCAGAACGCCGCGAGATCGAGCGCGGCGAGCGTCAGGAGCAGCCAGCCGAACACCGCCCCCGCAATGCCACCGATCCCCGGCATCGCGAGCCCCGCCGCGATGCCGATCCCCATCCCCGCGAGTTCGGTTACGAAGTGGCTCGGGTGGATCGGCGCGCCGCATCCCCGGCATCGGCCGCGCTGGAGCAGGAAGCTTGCCACCGGCACCAGCTCGCGCGCAGTCAGGCTCTTGCCGCACCCATCGCACGCCGAGCGTCCCCGCAGCGCCGAGCGTTCCTCGGGCCAGCGGATCGTCACCGTCGCGATGAAACTGCCAAGGACCAGCCCGAGCACGCCGAGCAGCACCGGCCACAGCCAGGCGTCAATCGGCATCGTGCGGCGGCCGTTTGCGGATCAGGTAGCGATAGACCCCGAATATGTTGATGCAGAACAATACCAGATTCTGCGTCCATAACGGCTCGTCGCCGGACAGGAAGGCCCCGGTGATCCAGCAGATGCTCGAGGCGACGAACAAGGCGAATCCCCAGCCGGTGACACGCCGGCCGAGGTCGAGCGACACCATGAAGCAGGCGATGATGCCGCTGATCGAGGCTGCCCATTTGAGAATGTCGACGAGCGCCATGGCTTGCTTCCTTGGAACGCGGGCCCGGCTTTTGCAAACCGCTCCCGGGAGGACTAGATCGGCCCCAACAAATGAGAGGAACACAATGTCCGCCGACGATATCGTCATCGCTTCCTATGCCCGCACGCCGATGGGCAGCTTCCAGGGCTGCCTGACCGGTGCCGGCGCGACCGATCTCGGCGCCACCGCGGTCGGCGCCGCGGTCGAGCGCGCGGGGCTCAAAGGCGACGCGATCGAGCGAATCTATATGGGCTGCGTACTCCCCGCCGGTCTCGGCCAGGCCCCCGCGCGGCAGGCCGCGCTCAACGCGGGGCTGCCGCATCACATCGAAGCGACGACGATCAACAAGATGTGCGGTTCGGGGATGCAAGCGGCGATCATGGCCGCCGATGCGCTCGCCGCGGGATCGGTCGATCTGCTCGTCGCCGGGGGCATGGAGAGCATGACCAACGCGCCCTATCTCTCGCTGCGCCACCGCGCCGGCGCGCGGATCGGGCACGATGTGCTCAAGGACCATATGTATCTCGACGGGCTCGAGGACGCCTATGAGCCCGGTCGGCTGATGGGCAGCTTCGCCGAGGAGACGGCGCAGGAATATCAATTCACGCGTCAGGCGCAGGACGACTTCGCGATCGCATCGCTCGAACGCGCGCAGAAGGCGCAGCGATCGGGTGCGTTCGATCGCGAGATCGTGCCTGTGGAAGTGAAGGACCGCAAGGGTACCACCACGATCACGTTCGACGAACAGCCAGCCAAAGGCGACCTCGCCAAGATCCCGACGCTCAAGCCCGCTTTTTCGAAGGACGGAACGATTACCGCGGCGAATGCCTCGTCGATCTCGGATGGCGCTGCGGCGCTGGTGATGACGCGCATGAGCGTCGCCGATCGATTGGGACTCAATCCGGTGGCCCGCGTCGTGGCTCACGCTGCACACGCCCATGCCCCCGCGCGTTTCACCACCGCGCCGGTGTTCGCGATGCGCAAGGCGCTGGAGAAGGCCGGCTGGCAGATCGGTGACGTCGATCTGTTCGAAGTCAACGAGGCGTTCGCCTGCGTCGCGATGATCGCGATGCACGATCTCGGCATCGGCCATGACGTGCTCAACGTCCATGGCGGCGCCTGCGCGCTCGGACACCCGATCGGTGCCAGCGGGGCGCGGGTGCTCGCAACCCTGCTCTCGGCGCTCGAGACGTATGGCCAGAAGCGCGGCCTCGCCTCTTTGTGCATCGGCGGCGGCGAAGCGACCGCGATGGCGGTGGAACTGCTCGATTGAGTCTGGTTCGCTCGAAACGCTGGCTCGCCGCCGCCGCGATCTGCCTCGCCGCGCCAGCCTGGGCCGGTCCGGACGGCTGGCCTGACCTCACGCCGATCCGCCTGCGCGCCGGCGTCAACCAGATCGTCGACATTGCCGGCGACGGAAAATCCGGAAGCATCACCCTCGACTGGCACGACAACGGCAATGCGTGGAGCTACGACATCTTCACCGTGAAGGTGAACGGATCGGTCGCGACGGTCGAAGGCAAAGACCGCTTCACCGATAGTCCGCACACCGGTGAAGACGTAATCGCCTCGGTCCGCTTCGCGCGTGGCGCGCATCGGGGCCGCGCGACGACGTTCGCGCTGGTCTCACATCGCGACGTGGTCGAGAGCGTGCCCGAGCCCGCAGTCACCACGATCGCACTCTACGCGCTCGAAAAGAATGGCGGCGCTGGCGCACGCTATGTCTTCACCAGGGTCGCGCAAATGACTCCGACGCGGCGATACTGTCATGCCGACATGGCGCTCAACACCGAACTCGGCTTCCCGCTGACCAAAAGCTATGACGGGTTGCCTTCGATCGACGGGTGCTGAACGCCGCGACGCACGAAACTAGTCGACCACTTCGCCCGGCTCGACACCCCAAACATGTGATTGTTCGATATAGCCGGCGCGGCCGCCGACGTCGAAACGGCACCAGTTGCTCGCGCATTTGCTGATCCGCCCGACCACACCGGGCTCGACCCGCCAGTTGATGTGCGCATCCGGTTGCGGCGCCGACCGAAGCTCGGTCACCGTTCCGACGACGATCGCGGTGCGGCGCTCGTCGAGGAAATTGCGCAGCATCCAGCCCTGCGTGCCGCCGGGATCCTCGACCTTGCGCCACTCACCATAGATGTCGAGCACCTTGAGCGGCAGATCGCGCCTTTTGTAGAGCCAGCTGGCCGGATAGTTGCGCCCCGGGCCCGACCGCAAATGCGCCTTGTCGACGTCGATCGAGACCCAATAGGGCGGCTTGCGTTGCGCGAACGCAGGCACGGCGAGCGCCAGCGCCACGATCCCCGGCAATATCCAACCGCCCAGCCGCATTCGATCCCCCTTCATCGTTTCCGCTGATACTGCGGTGATGCCCCGCGCTTCAACCCGTTGACTGCGGACGCTGCTACCGCCAATCCGCCCTGAATGGCACAGACTGCGCGCCCTTCCCGCCCCCGCGTGACCGTCACCCGGACGCTGCCCGAGTTAATCGAGGCGCGGATGGCCGAATTGTTCGACGCGGTGCTCAATCCCGACGACCGGGCCATGGAGCGGGCCGCGCTGGCCGCCGCGATGGCCGATGCCGACGTGTTCGTCCCCACCGTCACCGACCGGATCGACGCCACGCTGATCGCCGCGGCGCCCGATCGGCTGCGGTTGATCGCCAATTACGGCACCGGCGTCGGTCATATCGATCTCAAGGCCGCACGCGATCGAGGCATCACCGTCACCAACACGCCCGGCGTGCTGACCGAGGACACCGCCGACATGGCGATGGCGCTGATCCTCGCCGCACCACGCCGGCTGATCGAGGGCGACAAGCTCGTCCGCTCGGGCGAATGGACCGGCTGGCGGCCCACCGGCATGCGCGGGCACCGCATCGGCGGCAAGAGGCTCGGCATCCTCGGCATGGGTCGTATCGGCCAGGCGGTGGCGCAGCGCGCCCGCGCCTTCGGGCTCCAGATCCACTATCACAACCGCCATCGCATCCCCGAAGTTGCCGAGGCGCAGCTCGGCGCGACCTTCCACGCCGAGCTCGACGCGATGCTGGAAGCAGTCGACATCCTGACCATTCACACCCCGCACACCCAAACCACCGGCGGGCTGATCGACGCGCGGCGGCTCGACCTGCTCGGCCCCGACGGCTGGCTTATCAACACCGCGCGCGGCGAGATCGTAGATCCCGAGGCCTTGGTCGCGGCGCTGGAGGGCAGACGGATCGCCGGCGCCGGACTCGATGTCTATGTCGGTGAGCCCGCCGTCGACTCCCGGCTGATCGCGCTCGACAATGTCGTGCTGCTTCCGCACCTCGGCTCGGCAACGTTCGAGGGCCGCGAGGCGATGGGCGTAAAGGTCATCGCCAATATCCGCTCCTGGGTCGATGGCCATCGCCCGCCCGACCAAATTCTCGACGGCTGGCTCTAGCCCCCATTACGCCTCCGGAACCGTGATCCTGCCCAAGCGGTTTGAGCCGCAAAGGAGGCATCCCCATGAAGAAATACGGTTATGCATGGATCACGCTGGGCTTCTTCCTCATATCGCTGATCCTGCACTGGGTGTTCGGGTGGAGCAGCTATGTCGACGAGGCGCGCGAGCACGGGCAAGTCGCCGAGACCTCGGGCTATCTCCACGAGATGCTGCGCGACACCTTCGAGAACTGGCAGTCCGAATTCCTCCAGTTGCTCTGGCAAGTCGTCGGCCTCGCTTACTTCCTGTACGTCGGCTCGCCCTCGTCGAAGGAGAATGACGACCGGATGGAGGCCAAGATCGATTCACTGCTCCGCCTTCAGGCCGGCACCGATCGCGGTCAGGAGATCATCGACGAGCTCGACGACCGCTATCTGCGCACCCATGGCCACGCCAAGCCGCACGCGCACGGTGCGGACCCGGTGGTGGGATCGGGAAGCGAGGATGCGGCCTGATCTTTGCGGGCCGGTTATTCCCCTCCCTTTCAGGGAGGGGAACGGAGACTTCAATCCCCGGTCAGGATCCGATCCACGAGCTGCTTCACCGTGGGCACGAAGCCGTTCGAATAGAAGGGATCGCGCTTGAAATTATACGCGCCATGGCCGGCGAACATGAGGTTTTCCTCCACCGGTCCGCCATGCGCGATGTCCTGCAGCGTCTTCTGGATGCAGAAGCTGCGCGGATCGGCGAGCCGGCCGGTCGAATTGGTCTCGCTATCCGCCCAGGAGGAGAATTGGCATTGGCTGAGGCAGCCCATGCAGTCGGCCTGATCCTTGCGGATGACCGCTTTCTCATCCTCGCTGACGAAGACCAACGTATTGTCGGGGGTCTTGAGCGCCGAGGTGAAGCCGAGCCCGAACCATTCGCGCGCGCGCAGCAGATCGTTGCGCGTCACCCAGAAATTCTTGCCCTTCACCCCGACATCGAGCTGAAAAGTGTGATCGCCGGCATGCTCGGTCGAATAGGCGATCTGGCGCTCGGAGCGCGCCTCGAGGCTCCGCAGGAACGGATTGCGCACGGCGCTTGAATAGAAGCCGGTCGGCGAGAAGCGGTGGAGCAGGATGTCGCCCTCCTCCAGCTGCATCAGCTCGTTCTTCCACCCCTCGGGGATCGGACTCTCCCTGGTGAGCAACGGCCGCGTCCCGAACTGGAACGCGATCTTGCCGAGCTCCGGATTGTCGATCCAGTCGTTCCAGTCGCGCAGATACCAGACGCCGCCGGCCATCACGATCGGCACATCGTCCGAGATGCCGCCCTCGCGCATCGTCGCGCGCAGGTCTCGGACGCGCGGATAGGGATCCTGCGGCACCAGCGGGTCCTCGGCGTTGGACAGGCCGTTATGCCCGCCCGCGAGCCACGGATCCTCATAGACCACCGCCGCCAGCCATTCCGCAGCCTTCGAATAGGCCCGCTTCCACAACGCACGGAAGGCGCGGCCCGAGCTGACGATCGGCAGATAGCTCACGCCGTAGGACGCGGTGATCTCGCTGAGCTTGTACGGCATGCCGGCACCGCAGGTCACGCCGGCAACCATCCCGCGCGTGCGCTCGAGCACGCCGTGCAGGATCCGCTGTGCGCCGCCCATTTCCCACAGCACGTTGATGTTGACCGCGCCCTTGCCGCCGGCGATCTCGAACGCCTTCTTGACCTGCGTCACGGCGCCTTCGATCGCGTATTCGACCAGTTCCTCATGCCGCTCGCGGCGGGTCAGTGCGCGATAGATTTGCGGGATGATCTTGCCCTCGGCGTCATAGCTATCGGCGTTGACCGCGCTCACCGTGCCGATGCCGCCCGCCGCCGCCCATGCCCCGGCGCTCGCATGGTTCGTCGCCGCGACACCCTTGCCACCCTCGACCAGCGGCCAGACTTCGCGGCCGTTATAGTTGATAGGTGTCAGACCCTTGAACAAATTGACCTCCGGTAGAAATTTTGGCGGGACGCTATACGCAACATAGATCAGACGCGAGTGGCAATCATCATCCTAACACACCCGGCCGTCCCATCGCCTCGCCATATAGCCGCGCATAAGACGCGATCATGTCAGTCTCTTCGAACAACGCACGGGCGCGCGCACGGTTCTGTTGGCCGATGTAACGCATCGATTCCGGATTGCGCACCAGCGTGTCGATCCGGTCACGTAAATCGACCTCGTGGTGGCGGGGTGCGAGGAACGGCTCGTTCTCCGGCGACACCATCACCGGAATATCGCCCACGCGGGTCGAAACCACCGCCAGCCCCGCCGCCATCGCCTCGAGCACCGAGATCGGCGCCTGCTCGCTCTTCGACGACATCGCATAGATGTCGAACAGCCCCATGTAGCGATGCGGCTCGGGCACGAATCCGGGAAGGATCAGTTGGTCCTCGATCGCCATCGCCTCGGCCTGATCGAGGATATTCTGACGCTCGGGCCCTTCGCCCAAGATCACCAGCTTGAACCGCGCATTGACCCCGGCACAGGCGCGCACCAGCATCGGCAGGTCCTTGACCGGGCGCAGCCCCGCGACGCAGCCGATGATCACTTCGCCCTCGCGCCTGTTCTGCAGCTGCGGGATCAGTTTCGGATCGGGCTTGTTGGCATAAAGCGCGGTCGGCACGCCGTTGGCAATACGGTGGACGCGCGCGGCGGGCTGGCGCCAATGCTTCAGCGCCACGCGCTCGAGTACGTGGCTCGGCACGATCAACGCATTGGCGGCGGGGAGCGCGATCCGGCGATACATGTTGCGCACCGGATTCAACCGTTCGGCCTCGTCCTGGTTGAAGCCGTCTTCGTGATGGACGATCGGCGGCAGCCCCTTCCCGAACACCCGCGCCGCCATCACGCCGTCGATCGCGCCCCAATTATAGGTGAGCACCAGATCGAAGCGCCGCATGAACCGCGCGATCTCCTCATAGCGCTTGACCGAAGGTCGCCCGGAGAGCGGCGGCGGGTTCTGCGCGATCTCGTATTTGACGCCTTTGGCGATCGCGTCGCGCGCGCCGAGCTGATCGGGCATCGCCGAGACGATCGTGTGCCGAGCGCGGTCGCCGAACGCGTTCATCAGCCGGACGGCGCGCGCTTCCTTGCCGCCATAGTTGAAGGTGGAATGGAGGTGGAGGATATGGATCGACATGCTCTAAATCTCCCCTTCCGCTTGCGGGAGGGGTTGGGGGAGGGGCTGATCGAGGCTCATCACGGGCGGCTTCATGCCCTCCCCTAACCCCTCCCGCAAGCGGAAGGGGAGATTTAGAGC